>Ga0302218_10001082_pt1 | contig 9223 bp, 9 predicted proteins | sample II_Palsa_E1_1_FD_194567 | JGI IMG/M metagenome (GOLD analysis project Ga0302218, IMG submission 194567) | Peat permafrost microbial communities from Stordalen Mire near Abisko, Sweden - II_Palsa_E1_1 | ecosystem: Environmental > Terrestrial > Soil > Palsa > Peat permafrost | place: Sweden... | reverse complement strand
TTGATGCACGGGCGGGCGATGACCGCCGCGCTCGGCAACGGCAGGATCGAGGCCTTGCAATTGCATCCCGCGCGCTTTTCCGGAGCTATCAACGCCTCGCCGATCACAGTTGATAAAGAAGCCAAGCCAGAGCGTTTCGCAGTGGACAACGTGATCATTGCAGTGGGACAGCGCGCCTCGCTCAAGTGGTTGCCGGACGAGTTCAAGACCGAGCGCGGCACGATCAAGATCGACCGCTTCGGCCGTCTCGGCGACACGAACTTTTTTGCTGCAGGCGACATCGTGCAGCTCGGTTCCGGTCAACCGCTCATGGTGGTGAATGCGGTTGGAGACGGGAAGCGCGTCGCGTTCAATCTGGACAAAGTGCTTCGCGGCCAGCCACTGGAGCCGCGCACGGTTCCCGTTGACGTCATCTTCGATTTGAACCGCATGAACATGACCTATTTCCCGCACTTCCCGCGCGTCCAGCAGGCGCTGCTGCCGCCGGTGAGTCGTCGCAAAACGCAGGAAGAAGTGATTCAGCCGTTTTCAGAAGAGCAGGCCGTCGAGGAAGCCAACCGCTGTTTCAGCTGCGGCACCTGCAACGCCTGCGACAACTGTTATCTGGTCTGTCCCGAACCCTGCATCGTTCGCGACGTCCGTTCGAACGGCCTCTATAAGATTCTGGTGGACTACTGCAAAGGTTGCCGCGTGTGTATCGAGGAATGTCCGACCGGCTGCCTCGAGGGCGTACCCGAACTCGACTTTGATTCCGGCGTGGTGCGAATGGATACGGCGTTCGCGGTCTCGCCGGGCCTGCACGGACGGCAAGCGGAAGAGTTGAAGAACCTGGGCGACCGGGCGGCGAAGAATATTTAGTATCGGAGCGAACCATGGCAACGGTTGCAGAAGTAAAAAAGAGAACCGTCCGGATAAACGGCTGTGTCGCGGCGGCGCAGGCCGCGAAGTACGCCGACGTGGATGTGATTACGGCTTACCCCATCCGACCGTACACAGCCACGATGATGGCGCTGGCGCAAATGGTGGCCAACGGAGAACTCGACGCCGAATACATCGTGGCCGATAGCGAGCACTCGCAATTGAGCATCGCGCACGGAGCAGCTTCGAGTGGCGCGCGCGTGTTCACCGGGAGTTCCGGTGTCGGCGTTCAGTTTGCATACGAGCTTTATTCGCCGATCTCGGGCAGCCGTATGCCGGTGCAGATGATGATCGCCGACCGCACCCTCGATCCGCCAGGCGATTTTGGTTCCGAGCACACCGATGCGCTCTCGACGCGCGACATGGGCTGGCTCATGGGCTGGTCGTGCGACGCCCAGGAAGCATTCGACAATCACTTGATGGCCTACCGCATCGGCGAAGACCCCCGCGTGCTTTTGCCCCAGATGGTCTGCCAGGATGGCTTCTTCGTCTCGCACATCACAAGCGACGTCGACTTGCCCGATGCCGGTCAGGTGAAGGAATTCCTGCCGCCGTACAAGCATCCGTACCCGCTTGATCCGCGTCATCCGGTGTCGCACGGTCCGCAGATCATGCCCGAGCAGGGCCCGCCGCTGCAGTTGGAGCGCGCGCGCGCCATGGAAGATTCGATGGCCGTAATCGAGCAGGTCCACGACGAATTCGCGAACATTTTTGGGCGGCGATACGATCCCTGGATCGAAGAATTCATGACCGACGGAGCGGACGTTGTGTTTTTCCTGCAGGGCGCCCACGCCGTGACTGCACGGTTCGCCATTCAACATATGCGCGATAAGGGCCTGAAAGTCGGTCTCGTAAGGCTGCGAACCATCAGGCCATACCCGACGGATCGAGTGAAGGAAGTTCTCAGTAAGTTCAAAGTGGTCGGCGTGGTCGAGACTAACATGGGACTCGGAAGCGTGAGCAGCGGCGGCGTGCTGTATGCCGAGGTCTGCGCGGCTCTCTACGAAAGCCAACAGCGGCCGCTGGTAGTCTCGTTCATGGCCGGAATGGGCGGCGAGGCGATCGTGATGAAGGAATTTTACTGGATGACGCAGAAAATGACGGAAGCGCAGAAACAGGGGAAAATCGAAAAGCGCACGCATTGGGTCGGATTCGAAGAGTAGAGAATATTCTTACGCGGATCAATAAGGTCTGCACAACGAAATTTGCGGTACATGGTTTTGCTATTGGGAGGAATTGATATGCCAACGATTGAAGTCCAGCGCCAGGTATTGCCGATTCTCGGCAGCCCGAATCAGGGGGCGCGTTTCTTCAACCCTGAATTACCTTCGTCCGAGCCGTTCGTCCCCGGCCACCGCACGTGTGCCGGTTGCGGACCCTCGATCCAGTACCGTATGACGACCAAAGCGGCTGGCGATAACACCATTCTGGTGGGCCCAACAGGCTGCATGTACGTCGCGAACAGTTCGTACTTGTGCACGCCCTACAATGTACCCTGGGCGCACACCCAGATTGGCAGCGCGGGCAGCTTCACCGCGGGCGTCGCCGCCGCCTATGAAGCCATGATCCGAAAAGGCAAGTGGAAGGGCGCCTTTCCGAACATTATCTGTGAGGCGGGAGACGGCAGCGCGTCCGACATCGGCCTGGCCTCGATTTCAGGTGCGCTCTATCGCAATCACGATTGCCTGATCATCTGCTACGACAACGAGCAGTACGCGAACACCGGTATTCAAGCGTCGTCGCGCACGCCCTACGGCGGCATGACGACCTTTTCTCCTCCGGGCCCGAAGGTTCCAGAGGCGAAGACTCTGTTTCCCAAAGACCTCGCCCGCATGATGGCAGCCGGCCATCCCCACTGCTACGTAGCCACGGCGAGCGTCGGCTATCCCATCGACTTGATGAACAAAGTCCGCAAGGGACTCAACCACAAAGGCGCTGCGTACCTGATGATCTACACTCCGTGCCAGAAAGGCTTCGTGTACGAGACACCGCGCTCGATCGATCTTGGCCGATTGGTCGTCGAATGCGGCCTCTACCCCATCTGGGAATGGAACCCGGAGAAGCGTGCGTTTGATTACAGCTTCCGCCCGCAGAACATGCGTCCCGTATCCGAGTACTTGAAATTGCAGGGGCGCTTCGGCCACCTTCACGCCGAGCACATCGCCAAATTACAAAACTTCGCCAACGAGCAATGGCGGATGATGGGTGTCGAATTGCCCGAGGCTTTGATCCATGCCGCGGATGCGAAAAATCTGGTCAACATGGCGGCTGCGGTGGAGGCCGAGACGGTGGCGCAAACTCTATGAACACCAAAGCAACGGTAACCCCGCCGCCTGCGGCTCCCGAGGCCCAGGAAAGTTACATCGTCAGCGAAGGCAAGAAGCGCGGGTCGACGCGAGAGGTAAGGGACGAAGCGGCGTTCGACCGTTACTACACCGTCTTGCGTGTGCATGGTGGTGACGCGATCCTCACCGACAACTGGCACACGAACGAAGTGCTGGATCATGCGCGCAACAACTTCGAGGGATACACGTTCGCCATGCGCACGCTGGAAGCCTGGGGCGCGATGTTCGAGAACGACCACCGCGCCTACTACACTGCGGGTGGCCGAGTGTGGGTGATGGACCTGGAGCAGTGCGAAGGCAAGAAGAAGCGGTTGCCCGGCTTCGGAGCCGCTAAGAAGTAGGATACGCTTGCGCCGCATCCTGCTCATCGACGACACGCCGGAGATTGCCGAGCTGCTGAGTTTTGCGCTGCGCGACGCCGGATACGAAGTTTTCGCAGCGGGATATACCGTCAGCGTCAACGAACTGGTTATAGAGCAACGAGCCGACGCGCTCGTGCTCGACTGTTCCGCCTTCGACATGAGCGAGTCGCTCTTCGACGCCGTGCGTCATCATCCGGATCACGCCGAGCTTCCCGTCGTTATCATTACCGACACTCCAGAGGAAGCTGACGCAAGTCTCCGCTCCCGGAAAGCCCGAAGAGTCTCGCTGATTCCGAAACCGTTCACCGGGTCGCAGGTCGCCCGAGCGCTCGAGCAGCTACTGGAATAAATATGCCGCTGTGGAGCATGGACGAATGGCAGTTCCTCGAGCGCGAGGTCGTCACCGACCCAAAGGGTGTGCAGTGGACGGTCGCGCTGATGGACGTGCTGGGACAAGTGGGGGATCCCGACATGCCGAGCAAGTTGCTCGAACTTCAGTATTCAGCGGGCCGCTATTTCACGCTCATCTACTCGGCCACCGGACAGCTCCAGCGGGAACGCGGCTACGGGACATTGCCGGAAGCGACGACCGCATACGGAGACATGCTTGTAGGCGTCATCGATGGCAGCCTCAATCCTTCGCAGCCGGTGTTTCGGCAAGATCTGGAAGATTGACCGTACGATTGCAAGCGTAAGCTCGGACTCGAAACAGCCACCGCATTTCCTGCTGATCTCTACCGGCCCGGATCCAGATCTCTCATGATTACTTTCAGCACCTGCCCTGCTTGCCGCGCATCGCGTTCCGAAACGGTCGCCTGCGTTCCGTTCTCTCCGTCAACATCGGCGTGATCTCGATACGTCCGCGCGACGGCAGGCAGCCGCGCGCACCCGCTGCGAATAAGCCCGGCGCTCTCCGCAACGGCGAGCCGCGTCTCGAAAGACCAATCGGCAATCATCCCCGTGGGCGCACCAGACGCAGCCAGCGCAACCGGCCCTTTGTTTTCCAGCGCGTCGGTCACGATAGCCTCCAGGATTCCGCAAGACGTGCGGAGCGCCAAGTCATAATCGTTTTGCTCGAGGGCGCGTCTGCTGTCGATGTAGGCCTGCTCGAGAACCGGCCGGAGCTCAGGGTTGTGAACGAATTCAAATCGGCGAGGCGGCGGCGCTTCCGAAGATTGGGACGCGGTCGCGATTCCGGAAGCATCCGAGCTATCGCCCATTCCAGAGAGCGTGGCAACGGCTTGCTCAAGTACATCGATCAATCGCGTGACGATCTCTGTTGGCGCCGCCCCCGTGGCGGCACGGCCGTCCGCTGAGCGCATCAAAAACGATTCGCTGAACGACCGCGCCAGCCAATGCGCCTTGCTGCCTCCGGACAATTGATTGATCGTGACCCCGCAGTCTTCCTGCCACGCGCGCGTGGCCGCCATCGTCGATGGGTCGGAAGGGTCAGTCGTCAAAGTGTCGCGAACCTGGCGCCCGCGCCGAATCAAACCATCCAGGTGGGCGAGGTAAGTTTCGATCTGCGTTCGTAAGTTCTCGTCCATCCGCGTCCCTCCCGTCTCCCGCCCCTAGCCAAAATTCCGATAAGCTCGCGGGCAGGGCGAGTCTCGCCGTTGTGAACCACACGCAGTGCTTGACAGCCCGTGGCGAGGCTGCTAAATTCCGCTCCGCAAGTGGTTCGGTTAGTGGACCAGTGTATCAAAGTTCCCAACTAACGAACGCACTTCCAAGCTCAGGGGTCGCATGAATGGGCTGTCGCAATTCTGCGGAAAAGAGCTGATCAGGAAGTGCTTCTCTAACATTTAGCCCTTGATCGCGGAGGTATGCCAATGGCTGTGTCTCCAGCGTCTCTGATCCACCCTTCGCGTATTCCAAATCGATGGATTCAATTGACCGCAGGCATCGTTGCGATGATGGCCGTCGCGAACCTGCAGTATGCATGGACTCTCTTCACCAAGCCCATACAAGCCCATCTGCACGTCTCGCTGGAAGCTGTGCAATGGACTATTGTTTTGTTCGTCGCTCTGGAAACCTGGCTCGTGCCCTTTGAAGGATATCTGGTAGATCGGATCGGACCCCGGTTGATGTTGGGTTTTGGCGCGATCCTGGCCGGACTGGGCTGGATCGGCTCCGGCAAGGCCGAGACGCTTCACGCCCTGTATTTTTGGTACGGACTCGGTGGTATCGGAGCAGGTGCGGTCTATGGAGGAACCATTGGGAATGCGCTGAAATGGTTCCCGGATCATCGCGGTCTATGCGTCGGCTTGACTGCGGGAGCTTTCGGCATAGGCACGGCAACCACGATCGCTCCCGTGGCCGCTATGTTGCAAAGATCGGGCTACCAGCACACCTTCATTTTTTGGGGAATTATTCAGGGCGTCGTCGTACTGTTTGCTTCTCTTTTCGTTGCCAGGCCGCCGGCTGGATGGACACCGCCAAACTGGAAAGAAAAAGAAGCGAAGATCAAAGCCAGAGTGAAAACCTCGGCTGTCGACATGACGCCGTGGCAGATGCTGCGCCAGCCGTCTTTCTACGTCATTTACTTGATGATGACCATGCTGGCCTTTGGGGGCATCGTGGTCACCGTCCAACTCAACCCCATGGCTTCCTCATACCACGTGGATAAAGTGGTGGTGCTCTGGGGCATGACCGCACTGGTGCTGGCCATCACCGTCGACCGCATCTTGAACGGGTTGACACGTCCGTTCTGGGGTTGGGTGTCGGATCACATCGGTCGGGAGAACGCCATCTTCATCTCTTTCATCCTCGAAGCGTTCGCGGTGTATGCGCTGCTCCAATTAATCAGCCATCCAGTCTGGTTTGTCACGTTATCAGGTTTGTGTTTCTTCGCCTGGGGCAACATCTATTCTTTGTTCCCCTCCATCACCGGCGACCTGTTCGGAAACAAGTGGGCCACTACAAACTATGGCATCGTGTACACCGCCAAGGGCGTGGCGACGGCCTTCGCCGGCCCCGGCGCAGCCTGGCTTTTCGCCAAGACCGGTTCCTGGTCGAAGGTCTTTTGGGCCATGATTGTGTGCGACGTCATCGCGGCATTCATGGCTTTGCTGTGGCTGAAGCCTCTGGCAGCGCGCGTCGTCCGAAAATCGGAGGAATCTGCTGCGCTTCCCGATACGGTCACGCCGGTAAAAGCGGGTGGCACCGCGTAGTACAACCTGTTGCATACCGCGTATCGTATCTTTGAGATGCTAAGAAAATGTTTCGGATTTACCATTAGACGTACGCGTCGCAGGAAGAATGCTCGATCTAAGCGGGCAGCGTCTTGCCGCGAGTCTCTGCTGCCAGCGGAATCAGAAGCAGGCCCAGGGCAAAAGCTATAGAAGTCATCGCAACCGGAGTCCCCAGCGAGCCGAAATGCCGTACGCCCGCTCCCACCAGAAAGGTAATTCCAGCGCCGCCAAAGCGAGCAAACGATGTGGAAAAGGCGAAGGCGCTCGCTCGGCACTCCGTGGGGTATTGCTCGGGTAGCCAGAGTGTATAGACCGCGAAGTTGGCGCCCCCCAACCCCAGAAAGAAAAGGCAAACGAAAAGCCATGGAAGCGCGCCCGGCCCCAGATAGAAAACTTTGCCGAACGTGAGTGCAATAAACACCATCATAAGAGTAAAGAAGATGGCGAGCGCACCCCGCCTTCCGACTAGCTCGGCGAGCTGCGGCATCGCCAGGCAGCCGAGAATGGTGGCGAACGAGACAAGCATAATGCCCCAGGAAGCGAGTTGCGCTGCTTGCGGAGTGCTGCGTCCGCCGGCTTCGGCGAGGGACGTAATGGCCGCCGGGACATATACAGTTCCGGCCCACAGTCCGCAGATAGAGACCAGCATAAGCAGAGCATTAACAATCGTGCGGCGACGCCAGGCAGCCGAGAACAGCGTTGCAAAAGGACGCCACACAGCCCAGGCCCGTACAACACTTTCCTTCTTTTTCCACGCAGCCGGTTCCGAAACACCGTGGCGAATCCAGGCCAGCAACAGCGCCGGAACACCTCCTACGATAAACATCGAGCGCCACCCAAAGCGGCTGCCGATGCCGTAGTTTGCCAGGGCGGCGAGAAATATACCGACGTAGTAACCGGTGTGCATCAAACCTGCGCCCACGCGGCGCCGGCTCTCGGGCCACTCCTCCGCGACAAACGTCCCGCCCATGGCCCATTCCCCGCCAATACCCACACCTGCGAGGAGGCGAAGAATAGCAAGTTGCCACACGCCAGTAACGAACGCGCTCAGAAAAGTGAACACCGAATACCACACGATGGTCAGCATAAGCGTGCGCACGCGGCCGAACTTGTCGCCGATCGGTCCCCAAAGAAACGCAAGTCCCCAGCCGATCAGAAATAGGGCGAACAGCAAACCGCCGTACAATCCGATGTTTCCCTTGGTAGCTGCAATGCCGGAGCGCGGAAGCAGTTCGCGCAGCGAAGGTACGAGGACGAGCGCATAAACAAAGGAATCCATGCCGTCCAGTGTCCAGCCGCCCCACGATGCCCAGAAGCCGCGAATCTGATTTCGTGTGAGAGATGGAGACACGGCCGAGGCAGGATGATTCGCTTCGTTCGCGGCAGAAGGGTCCATGACAGTCGGACACTATATCAAACACGTGTGCCGTGCTATCGGAAAGATGCTCAACTCGGTTAATTGCCTTGACGCGTGTTCGTTCGCAAGGCGCCTATTCTTGTCGGAGCGTCAGTGAGGGGTCCAGTGCGGATGGCTGGTGAGCAATCCATTCACAAAAGATTGTGGGGTTTGGGTTCCGACCAGCGCTATTCCTTGCCTCCCACTACCTGAGCGTGCCCTAGCGCAGCTACCAGCGATACGCCGCCGAAAATATTCCCGAGCAATGTAGGGAAGAAGAAATTCCCGAAATACGTTCCCCACGAAATGGATTTCATTAGCACCAAATAGAACATGGTTGTTGAGCCGGCGATGATGTGGTTAAAACCGCCCAGCGTTATCAGATAGGTGATGATGATAATGATGCTCACGCGCGCGGATTCCGCGCCCGGCAGCAGCCAGACCATCAGAGCAATCAGCCATCCGGCGAAAACGGCGCGCACGAACACAATCCAGAAACTCGATCCGAGATGCGATACGCCGATGTTCATCAGAGACTGCCTTACCGGCGAATCGAAGATCGCAACGTGCGCGATACAAAGAGCAAATAGGAAGGTTCCCACTAGGTTTGCGCCGAGCACGACGCCCCAAAGCCGGGCAACACGCACAAATATCTTCCATTCTTTGTGGAGCAGGAACGGCAGAACCGCTGTGAGGGTGTTTTCCGTGAACAGTTGTTGGCGCCCGAGGACTACGATAAGAAATCCGACGCTGTATCCGATGCGGGATATTAGCTGGCTCCAAGGCCGGTCAGGCAAGAATGAGGCCAAGAGCGCTTCGGCAATGAACGAGAATCCCATGGCGAGGCCCGCGGCTAGCGCCGACCATGCCAGCGCCGCAGCCGGCCGATGCAATTCTTCGTCGCCTTCGCGGCGAATCGTTTCGTAAACGACATGCGCAGTAATCGCAATGCGTTCTTCGACTTGTTTTTTCTCGATGCGCGTACTGACGGCAACTTCGGCTGAAGGC
>Ga0302218_10001058_pt1 | contig 9322 bp, 9 predicted proteins | sample II_Palsa_E1_1_FD_194567 | JGI IMG/M metagenome (GOLD analysis project Ga0302218, IMG submission 194567) | Peat permafrost microbial communities from Stordalen Mire near Abisko, Sweden - II_Palsa_E1_1 | ecosystem: Environmental > Terrestrial > Soil > Palsa > Peat permafrost | place: Sweden... | reverse complement strand
AATAGTGACGTACCATCGACGCGATTCTTCACGCACGATCCTCCTTGATCGCAATCATCGCAACTCTGGGATTGATTTATTGTGGAGGCGGAAGCCACGCACGAAGGCCAATAATCGGGTAGGAATAGTTAGCTTTTTCTCAAACGAGTAGAGCTTCGGCCGCTTTGCCATTTAGAACTTCCTGATAAATCCGTTCCAACTGCTCCGTCTGTTTGCGGAGGTCAAAAGCCTCGCGAACCCACCTCGCGCCCTGCTCAGAGTATCGGCACCACCTGTCGTCCTCTCCAAGCAGTAAAAGCAGGTTTTTTGCAAGCTCGATGCTGTTACCTTCATTCGCGAGCAAACCAGTCCGTCCATGTAACACAACCTCGTGTATTCCACCGTGAAGAAAGCTAACGACAGGAGTCCCCACAGCTTGGGCCTCTGCGAACACCATACCGAGACCTTCGCTATCACCGTTCGACGCAGTCAGGCTCGGCACGCACAGTAGCCTGGCGCGTACTAAATGCTCCCTTACAACTTGTTGTGGCTGTGCTCCGAGGAAGGTGCACGGCAAATGCTCCATCGCCACTTTGTCCCGCAGTTCGGTTTCAAGAGGGCCAGTGCCAATAACAATGAGACGCACAGCGGGACATCCTTTCCTAACAAGGGCAAGAGATTCCAGAAGGCGCTCGCATCCTTTCTTTTCTACAAGCCGACCCACAAAAACGATGAGATCCCTCTGCCGTTCGCCGCTATTTGCGGCAAACAGCGAAAGATCGATACCGGTATAGTGGACGCGCAACTTTGATCGAGGAAACCCCTTTTGGATCGCCCGCTCGCGGATGAACTCAGATATACAAAGAAACACGCTTGCATGCTCCCATAGCCTTTCACGCTGCCGTAAGTAGAGTCTTCCTTCTTCGAACTTTCGAAAGGAGGAGTCGCACGAGGTCACGTCATAGCCATGGAGTGAGACGATCAGCGGAATCTTTAAATATTTTGCGATGGGTAGGGCAGCCGCGCCATCTAGTGCGAAGTGAGCATGGAGCAACGAAGGATCCATTTTCCGGAGCTTGGAATAAAAATTTGAGGCCATCGATCCGCGCCAATAGAGGTGGCGCCGAAGCTTGCCTACCAAGTCGGAGGTTGAATCTATTAGCACAGGCGGCGTCGGCAACGTTAGCGACTTCTGTGCCGCGTGAACTCCAGCAAAGATCGGTTCGAATTCAACGAGCGCTCTAGCTTGTGCCTCAATAAACGTCTCACTTGTAGGCAACAGCTCATTACGAAAAATCACAACTTTTCGCGTGTTTGAACTACTCCTCGAGAAGCTCATTTGGAGAGGCCCGAACCTTCCGAAAAATCTACCAGGAAGCCACTTGCCACACCCAATCCGTGATGAAGGGATAGCGACGCTGCCTTCAAGTCTCCCTTGACGGCTACCACTGCCGCACGCAAAAGATCATAGACAACGAAACCAACCCAAAGAAAAGGATGCGAATGTTTACGCAAGACATAACCCATACCGCGGCCGTAAGAGATAGCGCGCTTACGGTCGATTTGGCCACTAAGCATGTCTCGCTTCGGATGACAGATATGCAGGCTTCGATCGAAATATCCCCGTTCACCTTTTTTCAGAAGAGCTAGGATGTAATCAGTTTCCTCACCGCACGAATAAACGGTTCCAGACCCTACACCTAACGATTCGTCGAACTGGATCGATTGAACTGCCGCCGAGCGGCGAACGAAGATTGTCGAAGAAAATGTTGTACGAAATACGTTTATAGGCTCGATTTCACACCGATTTTGAATCCACCGATTTCCGCTGGAAACTCCGGCTTGATCTTGCGCTCCTACGGTCAAAATGCCATAGTCAGGATGGTTTTCAAACCAGCGCGCCACCTCGCCGAGGAGCGACATCGCATACCAGCAGTCGTCATCTGGAAAAGCCACAATGTCTCCGCTAGCATATTGAAGTCCGATGTTTCTCGCACGCGAAAGCCCGGGAACCGACCGCAACCTGCGTATCGATAGCACGTCCTGCCAGATGTCAAGAGTCTTCCCTAATCTGTCATCTCCATTTTGGTCGACGACAATGCATTCAAGCAACGGATAGGCTTGTAGAGAAATTGACCTGAAGAGTGCATCCAGTTCGCTGACTCTTCCAATTGTTGCGATAACCAATGATATTCTCTGCATCCTTTGCTCCGATTCCTGTAGGTTGCATCGCAGTGAACTGCTCTACTGAAACACAGCACGCAATTGCCGCAGTTTATGACTTGGTAAAAACCAGTAGGCTGCAAAATAGGCCAGCGATTTTAAGCTAAAACTGCCGTATAGCCAGGATGCATGCATAAGGTGAAAAAGCACCCCGATAGGCTCCCCAGCACTGCGTGCGTTGATGCTGAGCCGAGCAACAAAAAATGGGAATGCACGGCGAGTAAACAGCTCATGGTGTTCAATGGCCCACCGCAAGGGAAACTCCCATGGCGTTCCCTCGCTCTCGCGTTTCCCATCATTGATGTTGTAGTAAATTGACAATGGCTGATCTACAGATCCGACTTGAATCGCAGGGTGGCGAGTAGCTCGCAAAAGCCAGTCCGAGTCCTCGATGTGTCTCAATCCCTTACTAAACGGGACCTCAATACAGAGTGCACGTGACATAAAGTACATCGAAGGCTGTAAATAACCTTGATCGCAATACATGTATTCCGAAAACTTCGAGGGCCCCGAGGGCAGACAGTTTGGCATTACCCGTTCAAGACTAGCGGTCTTCTCGATGAATTTGCAGGGGACAAAAACATAGTCACCTCCCAACTCAAGTGCCTTTGCAACTTGAAGCCGAAGCTTCTCCGGAAGCCACTCATCATCGTCGTCGAGAAGAGCGACCCACTTTCCTTTCGAAAAACGAATTCCCTCATTGCGTGCCTCCGCGAGGCCGACGTTTCTGGGCAAGGACAGAATTTTCACGCGGGGATCCAACGCTTTTAGAGTTGCAGGATTTGTCTTGTCGTTCGGTCCATCGACTACAACAATTATCTCGAAGTTGGTAAAGGTTTGGTTGAGGACACTAAGGATTGCCCTTTCAACTTGTTCAGGCCGGTTCCTCGTCGGGATAATTGCGCTTACGTCAGGCGTGATGTTCTGGGTCATATTTGCGCTCATTTAAAATGCAGGTACCGTTGAATGGCAAAAAACTGAGGTGGTGACGTTCAGAATCGTTCCCCTGAATCAACGCCAGAAGAAGTGCCTGCGCAAATGGATCACTCCGTAACGCAGGCGACACCTCAAGTCTTCAGGTAGGAGTAACGAGGCAGCAAATTCGCCGAGAAGAAAGGGGGTCGGTCTCCCTACGAAGATGAGTTCACGAAGCAGTTGGACAAGGCCAGCGACGCCCTCTTTTTGGATAGCTGCACTTCTCACGCATATTTTCACGAGGAATGATGAAAAAGCAGCTCGAGTCATCAGTGAAAGTCTGCTTTTCGCCCAATCATGGCTGAACCGCCAATCGAGCTTCCCAGAGACGCTCGTGCGTTCTCTTAGTGGAACCCAGTAGATCGAGAGCGGCTCACGAACAACAAGCAATTCAAAGTTCGTCAGAGAAGCTATTTGCAGAAACCAGTCCCAATCCTGATGCTTCTTAAGTCCTTTCGTAAAAGGAACACGCAGGAATAGCTCTCGTGGACACAAGTAAGTGGAAGTCTGAAATCCACCGCGAGAGCTGAAGAGAAATTCAGACAGAGGTTCACTCTTTGCTGGTAGGTGCCCGGGCCAGATCTCATCCTTCTCTCCGACAATACGATAGAAATATTGCGTTGCAACCACGAAGGCCTCGGCCGTACAAGCGTCGGCCATGGCGAGTTGCTTTTCGAGTTTGGTCGGCATCCATTCGTCATCGTCGTCCAGAAGTGCAATGTATCGTCCACGAGCCAGGAGCGCCCCTACATTACGCGCCTCTGCTCCTCCCACAGATTGTTCCAGAGCCACTAACCTGATACGCGGATCTGGAATTTTATAAACTGCGTCGCATGTAACACCGTCATCGCCGTCAAGAACCACAATTACTTCAAGATTGGTGCAAGTTTGTTCAAGAGCGCTACGGATTGCGCGTTCAAGCAAAATCGGACGTGCCCGGGTCGGTATTACAACACTTACATCGAGATTACTTTTCATAGCTCGTCTCCACGAAGATATTGAGCATGGTTTCTGTCGACTCGTGATTTGGATAAAGTGCCTCCATCGATCAACCACTCAATCCGAGTGCAGTCGCAATAGCGGTATAGGAAGGTTTAGTGGCAAGACTCGCGTCGAATAGTCCGGGGCGATGCCGTCCACCATCTCGACGAGCATATGCAGGGACGGCGTCGTACCAGTTCTTTTGATCGGTTGCCGAGAAGAATATGATCCTGTTTGGTTGAGTTTGCGGTATCAGGCCCGCGAGATAGTCCCCATAACATTGAGCAACGGTTGCGTCGCGCTTGAAGATATCGCCTTCCACCGCTGTATCATCTACATCAAGTTCCGTCAGAATGATCTTCAATCCAAATTGTCGGAGAGCTGAGATGAAATTTTGGCGGGACGGTGTCGAACTGACGGAGTTCGTCGCTGACAGGTGCGACTCAAAGCCGATCGCCTGCACCGGTACTCCGCGTTGCAGCAGACGTTCGATCAGGCTCAAGGTACATGCCCGCGCCAGATCAGAGCCGCTTCCGGGCTGTTCAACATGTGCAATATTTAGCACGCGAAGAGCTGCCGGATCCGTCTTTGCCGCCGCATCGAAAGCTATGTCAATATACGACTCTCCGAGCGCGTCGAGCCATGGTCCCTTATACAAGCCGTCGTGACGGCCCATCCATGTCGCGATGGGCTCGTTGACCACATCATACGAACTGATGCGGCCGGCGTATCGCTGCATCACAGTGCTAATGTGGTTCGTCAACAGCAGAGCGGCGTTGGCTGTTGTGAGCGTCTGCGTCAGCCATGCCGGATTTGAAGCGTTCCAGCAGAGATTGTGCCCATGCATTGCCAGACCGTTCGCGGTACAGAAGGTCGCCATCCAGTCGGATTCACTGAAGTTGAAGTCGACCGGCGTAGGTCGCACGAAGCTCCATTTCAACTTACCGAGGGTGATGAGATTGAAGTTTCTCAGAATCAGTGGAAGGATTTTAGGGTCCTGCATTTGCCACATATCAATGACCGCGCCGGTTAAGCGACCGTGGGTGGGGTTGATATCTTTCAACCCACGAGGAGTCAAATCCAACGAACGGGCGAATGGGCGACAGGATATCGCAGCGGTCAGCGCAGTCGCAGTTGCATTTTGAATCAGGGATCGCCGAGTAATCACGAGGAGACAACCCCTTCGGCTGAAGATTCTGACTTGACCGATTCATCGGCAGTCGACAGGAGGATCTTTCTGTAGTTAGCCCGTACTGTATCCCAGGTGTAATTCGCCTGGAAGGAGTCATATGCTTCTTTTGCAAGGCGTATACGAAGGTCCGTGTCTGTCGCAAGTACACCAAGCGCTGCAGCCAGTTCCGGGACAGATTCCCGGGCAACGAGAATACCTCCGCCGCATGAAAGGGTTTCCGGTAGTCCTCCACTGTTTGTGGCAACGATTGGGAGTGCGCACGCCATTGCTTCAAGCGCCGCCATGCCCAACGGTTCTTGCCAACACGATGGCAGACAGAAGATGTCAGCGGACCGAAACCTATCGCCTAATGCGCTTCCGGAGCAATAAGACTCAAACTTAATGTTGCTTGGTGCTCGCCGTTGCATCTCCGTTACGTAGGCTGTTGGGGAACTGTCTCCGAACCCTGCTCCTCCTACCACCACTCCGCGAATTCTAACTTTCCTCTTTTGCAATAGCTCCATCGCTTCGAGGAAGACGTGAAGTCCTTTCTCAGGGACAAGTCGGCTGGCAAAGAGGACGACAGGGACATCTTCTGGAGACCTCGGAATGGAATTGGGGTAAAAGATACGGTGATCTGCTCCGTTATAAAGAACCTCCGTCCGTTTGAGATAGAAGCGGTTGATCAGCGCTTCGTCTTGCAGGAACCGGCTGACAAAGACATAGCAGTCCGCAGCGAAGGCGCGGGTCACGCGCTCTGACCACTCTACAAGGTGAGAGTTGTGAAGATGCAGAAAGAGCCGAGCGCCCCGGCGGCGAACCAAGGGTTCCAACGCGAGCGCAAAATCCGGCCTATTGTGAATCCACACCGTATCACCTGCTTGAAGATCATGAAGCGCCCGACCAAGAATGCGGCTCAGTATTGAGGTCAGAATCGCCCATGGAAGCCGGTATCCTCCTCCCTTGTTGAATCTCTTGTAGGCAGACAAACCCTCAACTATCCGAACGCGTGAGCTATCGATGGACCAACTGTCATCTGCCGCGGGAGCAAGCACGATCGTATCTTCCTCAAAGCGCACGACGTTGGCTGTCCACCTCGAAATGGCGCCCCCATGATATTCGGAAAACGGCTCGGATTCGGTTAGGAGATGAAAGACTCTTGCCACGCGGACCTCCTCTCCTGCGCTTCTCGAGTCACTGACGATGGAGAAGCGGCAATTCCGGTTGAATGCTGGACGAGCGAGCCATGAATTACTGATTCACGCGGCTTACATGCTGCCCGCAGCTTTTTAGCCTCTATCGCCAAACCACAGCATGCAACGATATAGAGAAGCCAAGGGATTGAGTGTGCTGTTGCAAGGAAGGTTTCATCGATGTTGTAGCAGATCGTCAAGGCGATCACACCGATATACCAGTTCACTACGTCGGTGTGACCATGCTGAAAACAAGTGAACGCATTTTTCAGTGCCGAAAGCAGCGTAATTACCACCATGATCACCCCAACCACTCCAAGTTCAAGCCATATTTCGAGAATGCCGTTTTGAGCTTGATAGGTCTCGAAACGAGTCGTCGTGAAGATATTCAACGATTCGCCCCTCATTCCCGTCCAGAACGACGCATAGCCATAGCCGAGAAGCGGGCGTTTAAGCACGGAGAGCATCGCACTAGCCCATAAGGGGACTCTTCCGCTGATGGTGGGATCCTTCCCTAGCAACTCCAGAATCAGCGGTAGCAAATACAAAAACCCGAAGAGAAGAAGCAAGAGGCAGGCACACCCTGCACAAAGCAGGAACAACGCATCTCGTCGATTCACCTTTCGGAGCAACGAGAGACCACCCATCAAAAGAAGGTAACCAGGCGCAAGCACCCATGCCGTTTTCGCATTCGACATCACTAGGAAAAGAGCTGTGAAAACAACCAACAAGTAGCGCATCAGGTTCATGTAACGTGAAGAAAAGGTGATAACGATTGCTGGGGTCATGAGGAACAGCATGACCTGCGAACAGCCATTCTTGGACCGGAAGATTCCTTGCCACGCGCCACTATTGAAAGTATCGATTCCGACTTGCGGGAAAAAGATTGATGTTACGATACCTATCGCTCCAGCGAAGACGCCCGTCATCACAAAGGTTTGTGCCAGCTGCTGTGCAGAGAATCTTCGCACGAGATAAAACGCGAACAAGGTTCCCAGAACGAGAAACACTCCCCTGCGAAGACTATTTGCAGGGTCTTGTGACCAGAGAGCCGAAACGGGAGCCAACAGAGACAACGCCATCATGGTCTTCATCTCGATGCAGGTACGGACGATCTCCCTCCAACAAGACACCATGAGAAGGCAGGCCATTCCCCACATTCCTGCTTGAAATATTTGACCCAGCAGGGTATCGGAGGAACTTACAGTGGATACTAGCGAACTCGCCTTAGTTCCCGAAGTTGGCAGATACCCTCCCATCGCAAGAAAGATAAGTATGGCGACAACCACGTAAGTAAAAAAGAAGTGCGATACCGACCTTTCACCAGGGTGAGGAATCGAACCAGCCCCGCTTCGAGTTATCTGTGTTGAGTTCATCATTTAGGTTCTTGGGCGGCATGCGCGCATTTGTTGTTCGGTGAGGCGGTCGTATTAGGTTTACCAGGCATACACAGCAGCAGAGGCAACAGAAGCCGCGATTGCAGTGCCGTTGAGGATGAAGTTTTTTCCATAATTGAACGGAACATAAATGACGTCGTTCGCTTCGAGAAGAATGTCCGGCTGTTTTCCCTTCTGTATCGCATCGAGATGAAGAGAAATCTCGACATATCCCTCGGGCCTTTTTCGAATAAGTCTCGCGCTTGAAAGAGTGGCTGTCTTGTTGGCAGAGCCGGAAATGGCCAAGGTCTGCAGCAAAGTAAGGCGAGACTCGCTGGTGGACATCGGATATCCACCAGGTCGAGCAACATCTCCAAGAATGTATACAAAGCCGACCTTAGCAACGAAAACAGTGTCACCCGGACTTACTTTTATGTCCTCACTCAATGTCCTGCCCGGATCGTTCGAAGCAAAATAGTTGGTCGGCGGAAAAGCAGGGTTGCGGTGCCGGATCACAATGTGGCGATCCGCCAAGATGCTGAGGCCGCCGGCCATGCTAAGTACATCCAGGATGGAACGTGGCGTTGCGATAGTGTAGTTCCCCGGTTTACTTACCTCTCCTAACACAACCACGGCCTGCGTCGCGTACTGATCAATCGTTACGACGACCTGGGGATGCCGCATCAGCTCCTTAGCAATTGTGAGAGCTCCAATAGTCTTAGCGGCTTCGTTTGGGGTCTTTCCTACCAGCGAAACCTGGCCCAGAAAGAGTAGCGGTGTGTTCCCAGCATCGTCGACGCGAGGATGTTGGTCTAGCTCGGGCGTGTCGTAAAACTGCACGTGCAGCATATCGCCAGGACCAATCAATATGCTTTCCATTTGTGCAAAAAGCGGTAATGGAAAAAGTAGAACGATAAGCGAAAGCAAAGTTTTATGCATGGAGTTGCACTTCTTTCCTGTTGTACTTTTCGCCGTAACCGTAGGCGGAGTAGTAATCTTCGGTAGAGCGTTTGACGGCGTTCACCACGATCCCCACCGCAGTGCTGGAAACGCAGGAAAGAAGCAACCGAAAACTCCGGTCTAGTTGAGATCGCTCCGTCACGCCATGGCGAGCTACTAGCAGAATCTGATCGGCAAGTGGAGCCAGTACTACGGAGTCGGTGACTGGTAAAACAGGAGCTCCATCAAGCACGATGAAATCGAATTGAGTTCGCCATAATGAAAGCAACGTACTCATCTGCTCCGAGCCAAGGAGCTCAGACGGATAGGGCGGCACAGGTCCAGCAGGTAGGATTGTAAGCCCGTGCACACCAGCGACAGCAAGCATAGGCTCAACGGCCATCTCCTCTACAAATCCGCTCGTGAGCAATGTGCTGAGGCCCACTGAGCCAGAAATGCTAAATAGGGTATGGAGTCGAGGACGG
>Ga0302218_10001053_pt1 | contig 9337 bp, 7 predicted proteins | sample II_Palsa_E1_1_FD_194567 | JGI IMG/M metagenome (GOLD analysis project Ga0302218, IMG submission 194567) | Peat permafrost microbial communities from Stordalen Mire near Abisko, Sweden - II_Palsa_E1_1 | ecosystem: Environmental > Terrestrial > Soil > Palsa > Peat permafrost | place: Sweden... | reverse complement strand
TGCTTTCGGCACGACGTTTGAAGAGTCAAAACCTTTAACACAGAGGGCACAGGGGATCACGGGGTAGAGCAATGGAGTCGGAGCTTTGGCCGCTGTGGTGCTTGCTTTCGGCACGACGTTTGAAGAGTCAAAACCTTTAACACAGAGGACACGGGGGACCACAGGGTAGAGCAAAATCTTTAGGGCTTCGGCTGTGGCGGCTGAATTTTTTGCGTTTTTTTGTCGTCCAGGTCCAGGCCGAAACTTGGGTGACTGTAGGTTCCTGAAATTCGCACTGGGATAATCTCTCCTTTTTTCTTTTTCTTGAAGAAGGGCTCGACCGCTTTCAGCAGCAGGGCTTTGGCTCCGGTTTCGGTGTTCGAGATTTTTGTATCCACCTGCAGTTGGCCGTGCAGGTCGACCTTGCTGTTGATCAGATTGAAAGTGCCATCCATGCGAGCTGCCGCGCCCGGAACGCCAAAGGAGAGATCGGAGAATCTTGCAATTCCCTGGCGAAGCTCCGCCTGCCCGGTTAAATCGGAGAGGACGGTTTCTGGATCATCTTTTTGTTTTTCGCCTTTTTGTTTTTCGCCTTGCGCGCCTGCGCTCAACTGGTTGACGTCTTGCTGGGTGGAAGGTTTGGAAAACGTTCCGGCGGCGAGGCCGAAACTACCGCGCAATTTTATCTTCTTCAGAAATTTTTCGTCGCCGGGAGGAATCTCGGTATGGGCCTGCAGGGTGACGGCTCCTGACATGGCTGGACGGCTTGCGTCCACGAATAGCCGGAGCAGGTCTTCGATGCGCGCGTTGCTGGCCTTCAGATTGATAAGCGCGATCTTTCCCTTGCTGTCCGCCGATCCGGCAATACTGCCTTCGGCGTCAACGTGCGTTTTCCAGAAATCGGCGCCTACGTGTTTCAGGAATGTATCGCCGTGCATTGCGTCGACGTAGGCGGTGAATTCCGTCGTTAGTTGCACAGGATGTTTGCTCGATTTCACTTCGAAATCGGGAGTGTCAGTGGCTCCCGAGATGTCGATGTGAGCGAGCTTTCCGCTGAACTTTCCTTTCGAAGACAACTTGCCCGCGACGCCCTGGTACACGCTCAGGTCGGCCTGCTCGAACGTGTACTCGCCGGAGATCGGCGTCTCTGCTGCGTTGCCGACGCGCCACGCTCCGAACTTTCCTTGCGCAGATACTTCGCCGGGAGGCTCTGGATTGTGAACTTTGACTTGGTAGGTGAGAGGCCCATGCGGGCCCACGTCGCGCAATGTGGCTTCATGAATGTCGAAGCGCAAGGGCTGTTGATTCGGATCGTCGGAACCAAACTCGATAGCGGCGCCGTTCGCAACGAGCACGCCAATTGTGACTTTTGATGGAGTGGTTTGAAAGGCTTCTCCGGTGCCGAAGGCCGGGATGAACACGCGCAGGCCGTCGGCGGTGATGCGGTCGACTCGCATGGAAAGGATGCCGAGGTAGCTGCCTCGGATGGTTAGTTTTTCGATGGTAATAAGAGGATGGGTCTGGGCGTGGCCGTGGCGAAAAGTCAACCCTTCGAGAACGCAGCCGGGATGTGGGAAAAAGACCTGGCGAAAGTTGCGGACTTCGAGTTGGCTGTCGCTTGCCTCCTGCAAATCCTGTAGGACGGCGGCCCGTCCGAACGCATGGTGGCACAATACAAGCGTAATTGTGAAGAAAACGGCGGCGGCTATGACGAGGATCAGGACGAGCTTGCGCCAATGCCTCTGGCCAGGCTGTTGTCGGGTTGCAGATTGGACAGACGGCGTGGCCGTGGCTTGAGACATCAAGGTTGGAGGCTGACTAGGGCATCGAGGTTGCTGTCGAAAACTGGGATCGTTTGTACGACTGCCTTAGCGGGGCGGCTACAATGGAAAAAGTTCGCTCTCTCGGCAACCGATGTCTACTCGCGTTTCGAAAATGTTTCGCCGATCGGCGGTGTTTTTAAGGGCATTCGTTCTGCGCTCGCTGCCTCTCGCGGTGGTTTGCTGCGGGCTCGCGCTCACTCCCGCGGTCGGGCAATCGAAGGCCCCACAGGGGCAGGAACTCAAGCCGATTCTGGATTACATTTCAACCGCATGGGATACGCTCACGCGGTCGATGACGGATTGCCAGAGCCTGGTTGATCCAAAGATCGTCGAACTAAAGATAGTCGATCCAAAGATAAAGGTCGCGGCGGTTTTGTATTTGCCGGCGGGCATGGCAGTGCCGCCGGAGGTGCTGAAGCTTTCGATGGAATGCAATGTGCGGATCGAGCATCTGCCGGCTGAAATTCATCGACTGGGCGAAGTGGATACGGAGAAAATCCAGCCGCACGGCTTGCTCTATCTGGAGAATAAGTATGTCGTGCCCGGTGGACGCTTCAATGAGATGTACGGTTGGGATAGTTATTTTATTATTCGCGGACTGTTGCGCGCGGGGCGCGTGGAGCTGGCGCGGGGCATGGTGGACAACTTCTTTTTTGAGGTTGAGCACTACGGTGCGATGCTGAATGCGAATCGGACTTATTACCTGACTCGGTCGCAGCCTCCGTTTCTTAGTTCGATGTTTGTTGATGTGTATGACGCGTTGCAAAAGTCTGGGCATGCGGACCCGGCTTGGCTGGCGAAGGCTTATGCCGACATCCAGAAAGATTATGAGATGTGGAACCGTGATCCGCATCTGGCGGGCGATACGGGGTTGTCGCGTTACTACGATTTTGGGGAGGGTCCGCCGCCGGAAGCTTTGCAGGATGAAGCTGGGTTTTACCGGAAGGTGGCTGCTTATTTCTTTTTTCATCCCGCGCAAGCGGATCACTATATCGTGGAAGGTCCGCCGAAGATTTCAGAACCGGCTGCCGGGGCTGCTTTTGCGTTGCAGGTGTGCGACGCTTCGTTGGCGCTGCCACATCCTGGGTGCGAGAAGCAGCAGAGTTTTTATCTTAGTTCCGATTACTACAAGGGCGACCGGTCGATGCGGGAATCTGGGTTCGATGTGAGTTTTCGCTTTGGGCCGTTCGGCGCGGCTACGCATCACTATGCGCCGGTGTGCCTGAACAGTTTGCTCTACAAGACGGAGAAAGATTTGGAGCAGATGAGCCGCTGGCTGGGGCGCACGGCGGATGCGGAAAAGTGGAGTGAGCGCGCGGAGCAGAGGAAGAAGTTGATTGTGCGTTATCTTTGGGATGAGAAAGCGGGATTGTTTTTCGATTACGACTTGCAGGCGGGGCAGCGATCGGCTTATCGGTATGCGACTGCCTTTTATCCGCTGTGGGCTGGGTTGGCTACGCCTGAACAGGCCAGGGCTGTGGAGAAAAATCTTGCGGCGTTTGAGAAACCGGGTGGGCTCGCGATGAGCACCGAAGAGTCGGGTGCGCAATGGGATTTGCCCTATGGTTGGGGAAATATTGAAATACTGGCCGTCGAGGGACTTCGGCGTTATGGATTCAATGCCGATGCCGACCGGATTTCTTATGAGTTTCTATCGATGGTGGCGGAAAACTTTCGGCGCTACGGAAATATTCGGGAGAAATACAACGTGGTGACGCGGTCGTCGGAGGCGCATGTGGAGCTTGGGTATTCGATGAACGTTGTCGGATTTGGCTGGACGAATGCGGCGTTTTTGGAGTTGTTGCATGGGTTGCCGAAAGAGATGGTCGAGCGGTTGGGTCGAGAGCAGGATCAGTTAATGCCTGCGGGTAAGAAATAAGGGATTGGCTGGCGGAGGTTGTAAGGATGAAGAACATCATTTCTGGGATAGCAATTTTTTTGATCTGCGCTTGTGTTTTGGGACGAAGCGCATCAGCGCAGAGTGTCTCTACTGCGGCGGATGCGGCTGGGAATCCATGGTGGCAGAACGCTGTGTTCTATGAGATTTATCCGCGCAGCTTTGCCGATAGTAATAATGATGGCGTGGGCGATTTGAAGGGGATTACGTCGAAACTGGATTATCTGAAAGAGCTGGGCGTGGATGCGATTTGGATTTCACCTTGCTTTCCTTCGCCGCAGGTTGATTTTGGCTACGACGTTTCCGATTACGAGAACATCGATCCGATGTACGGGACGATGGCGGATTTCGATGTGCTGGCGAGCGAGGCGAAGAAGCGCGGCATTCATATCATTCTTGATTTCGTGGTCAATCACTCGTCCGATCAGCATTCGTGGTTTTTGGATTCTAAGTCGTCGCGAACATCTGCTCATCGCGATTGGTATATCTGGCGCGATGGAAAGGGACCGGGAGTGCCTCCGAATAACTGGATTTCGACATTCGGAGGATCGGCGTGGACGCTTGATCCGACGACGAATCAGTATTACTACCATAACTTTTATGCGGCGCAACCGGATTTGAACTGGCGCAATCCGGCAGTGAAAGATGCGATGTTCGATGTGACGCGGTGGTGGTACAAGCGCGGCGTGTCGGGATTCCGACTGGATGCGGTCGATACTCTGTTTGAAGATCCGGACTTGAAAGACAACCCAATCAAGACTGGACAAAATGCGTTTGGAGATCCGATCGAGGAAGACAAGTACAACACTAAGCTGCCCGAAGTGCATGACGTATTGCGCGGATTGCGCAAAGTTGCGGACGAACATAATGCGGTGCTGATTGGCGAAACCTGGACGGCGGATGTTGCCGAACTCAATCGCTATTACGGAGAAGGCAATAATGAACTGCAGTTGCCCATGGATTTTCTTTTCACCAAGGTCGACAAGCTTTCGCCGGCGGAATTTCGCAAACAGATTGCCGCGGTAGATGGAGCGAGTGGCTGGCCTACGTTCGTGATCAGCAACCACGACATCGTGCGGTCTTATGACCGTTACGGCGACGGCCAGCACAACGACCAGATCGCGAAGCTGATAGCTGCGCTTTATTTGACGTTGCGCGGCACTCCGATCATGTATTACGGGGAAGAGATTGGAATGAAGACTACGCCTCCGACGCGCCCGGAAGATGTGAAGGATCCGATCGGTCGAACGGGTTGGCCGAAAGAGAAAGGCCGGGATGGCGAGCGTACTCCTATGCAATGGGACAGCAGCGAGAACGCTGGCTTTACCAAAGGCATGCCGTGGCTTCCGGTGCCCGATACGTATAAGACGCACAACGTGGCCGACGAGTTGAAGGATCCGGATTCGGTGTTGGTGTTCTATAAAAATGTGCTCAAGCTGCGGCACACCAACGCGGCGTTGCTCGATGGAAGCTACGCCGCCATCAACGAGAATGACGCGAACGTGCTTTCCTACGTGCGCCTATATAAAGACCACGGCGTAGTGGTGGCGCTGAACATGTCAGGCAGTCCGCAGAAAGTGAATCTCGAGTTGAAGGGCAAAGGCTTTGCCGGGGTGAAGGCGCTTTTGGTGACCGGCAAATCGTCCGCAAAGGGAAGCGAGGTCTCGCTCGAGCCCTTTGGCGTTTTCATCGGCGAGCTTAGGAAATGACATACCGAGGCATTCAAGCCGGCAATGGTTGCAAAGGCTCAGATTGTAAATTAAGCCAGGATTCTTCTCAGTTGCAGCACTCGGCCGGGATGGCGGAACTGCTAGACGCAGCGGACTCTCCTAAGCACCCAGTATATAAGGTTATATGGTTGCCAGCGATCATAAAACCTTGTATATTAGGCGTGTGTTGCCCCTGTCTTTATTAGGCGAGCAGATCGCCACCAAGCGCAAAACGCTCGGCCTAACGCAGCCCATGCTTGCGAAGAAAGCCAGGGTTGGACTCTCCACGCTCGACGCCCTGGAGAATGGACGGCTGGGCGAACTCGGATATTCCAAGATCACAAATATTCTCACGGCGCTGGGGCTGGAGTTGAAGCTCTTGGAGGCAAGCGCGGGCCGGCCGACGCTTGAAGAACTGATGGAAGAGGGACGGGATGATCAAGGTCTGGACCGACGCCGCTGAGGCGGGACTGCTCGATCGTCACGGCGAGCGCGGCAGCACGTTTGCTTACCTTCCCGGCGCTCCGACCACGCGCGAGGTCTCGGTGACGATGCCGCTGAGGCTTGAGTCGTGGAGCGTACCCTTCGGGCTGCTTCCGGTTTTCGAGATGAACCTGCCCGAAGGCGTACTGCGGGAGCGGCTCCGCCTTGCGTTTGCGAAAGCCACCGGCACCTTCGATGAATTCGACCTGTTGTCCATTGTCGGCCGCTCACAGGTCGGACGCATCCGCTACACCGGCGACAAAGAACAACTGCACGAGGAGGTGCCTTTCCAGTCGGTGGACGAGATTCTTGAACGCAGACGCGGCGGCGACCTGTTCCGGTATCTGCTGGAGAAATTCGCGTCGTTCTCCGGAATCAGCGGAGTGCAGCCCAAAATCCTCGTCCGCGACGAAAAGGCTTTCGCCGAGATGGAGCATACGGGAAACCGTCTCTCGCAAAGCTACAAAGGCGCGACCCACATCGTGAAGATGTGGGAGGCCAACGAATATCCGCAACTGGCAGCCAACGAGTATTTCTGCCTCACCGTGGCGCGCAAATACGGACTCGACGTGCCCCCTTACCGCCTGGCCGAAGACGGCATGGCGCTGGTCATTGACCGTTTCGACCTGCGCATGGATGGGACCTATCGGGGAATTGAGGATTTCTGCGTGCTAAACGGCCGCAGGACCGACGAGAAATATCGCGGCAGTTACGAGACCTCGGTCATGAAGCGATTCGGGCAGTTTGCAAACTCGACGCGTGTGGGCGAGGACATGGAAAAGCTGTTTGTCCTGATTGCCCTGAATTGCGCGCTTCGCAATGGCGACGCGCATCTCAAGAACTTTGGGGTTGTTTATGACGACGTTCAGGGAGAAGCGAGACTTGCACCTGTCTATGATCTTGTGACCACCTCTGTCTATCTGCCAAAGGACAGCATGGCGCTGACCCTTAATGGCACGACGAAATGGGCGAGCACGAAGGAATTGCAGCGACTGGGCGAGACGCGGATGGGAGCGACTCCTTCGCGCGTGCGGCAGATACTCGAACGCATAGCAGATGCGATTGAGGAGACCACAAAGGATCTGCAAGCCTACATTGAAGCGCACGCGGAATTCATCGAGATAGGCAATCGCATGCTCCAGCAATGGGAGGAAGGTGTCGCGCTTTCGCTTAAGGCGGCCTGAGCAAACCGCCTGCTCTTCTAAGTCAAATCCGCTCCGGCGCCCTCATGGCGCGGGACACGCTCGCAACTGGCGTCCATGATAACTTGGCGGTCATGCTGGCCCGCTCAAACCAATTCGCCGAGGTGGAGAAGTTGGAACGCCAGACCTTTGATATTCATCTCAGAGTGATATTCAGTTCAGAGTTTTTGGTCGCAAGAACCTGGGAACCTCCCCACTTGTCGTGACTGACCGAGCTGCGAGGTGGGATGGTACAATCGGTGTGTTTTTGGAATTTGCATTGGAGATATCTTGGAGCGAGATCGGTTGAGAATGGGTTTAGCGGCAAATGAAAAACAGTGCAAATTCTCGACACACTGTGTTGCACAGTCGCACAGTATTTATTTTGAGGTGGCAAAGGATCGACTGCAGTAAAGGCCGTAAAGTCAGGCATTTATAAGTAGAGCCGGGATGGCGGAACTGGCAGACGCAGCGGACTCAAAATCCGCCGACCTTCGGGTCTTGGGGGTTCGACTCCCCCTCCCGGCACCAGCACAAATCAATGAAGATCAACGGCTTACGCGCCGCGATGACTGGATGGCTTTGAGGCGGCGCAAACGTAGCGGATTTCCGGTTGGAGCTTTTGCCTAAAGGCTCGTAATCTGGCAGCTTTTTGCCAGACACGAGGCGCACATCAGCGAACCATCCGCGCCGGCGAAATTACCTTCTTGCTCTTTTGAACTTACCCTCACTTATCTATTTCTATTTAGCTTTCGCCGCCGCTTGCTCGATCAACTCCGCCACTTCTTTCGGGTGAGACATCATGGCCAGATGATTAGCAGGCACGGTGATTGAAGTTGCCTTTATGTTCGCCGCTTCGTCTTTCTCGAGTTGCGGCGGGATCGCCCGGTCGTTGCCCGCGATCAGGGCCCACGAAGGCTTGCTCTTCCACGCAGCGGTCGTGACTGTAGCTCCGAAAACAGATGCTGACGTTTGACCCTGTGTCGCCGTGAGTATGTGCTGTTCACTGGCCGGGAGATCCTGCGCCATGTCCTCGGCGATTCCTTTTGGAGTCGCCGTTAGAAAACCCTGAGCGTCGGGCCGGAGCTCGCTGCCCAGCGGAGCCGGCGGGTACGGTTTGCTGACGGAATTGATGGATTCCCCATCCCCGGGCGCGAACGCCGCCACGTAGACCAGCCCTACAACCTTTGGATCATTACCCGCTTCGGTAATCACCACGCCGGCGTAGGAATGGCCCACTAGTATTACCGGTCCCTCCTGCAACGCGATGATGCGCTTCGTCGCCGCTACATCGTCAGCCAGCGAGGTCAAAGGATTCTGCACAGCGACCACATGAAAACCCTTCGCTTGGAGGAGCGCAATCACTTTGGACCAGCACGATCCATCGGCCCAGGCGCCGTGAACCAGGACAATATTCTTGGTTCCTTGCGGGGAGTTCGTCTGAGCGAATCCTCTCACGTCGAGGCCGGACGACAAGATCAGCATCGTGGCTGCGATCAAAGCGGTTCGGTACGTTTGCGAGATTTTCATTTCTATCTCCTCGTTAAACTGACTGTCGCGATTAAGCCAGAACAATCTTGGCCGCGCAATTGGACGATAGTATCGACAGTACGTTGGTATCGGATCACGCCAAGTGGATTGCCGGACGCGTCGCTCCCCCTCCCGGCACCAGCGAAATCGTGAGCCTTCTGCGATCCCCTCTCGTGGGATTTGTTCTTAGTTCCTGTTTACGGTTTTTATTCCCGGTTCGGGATTCATTTTGGTCCGCTCTGCGCCGGCCGAACGCGCCGGGAGTACAATGATTGCGTCGCTGCATCGCGGCCCAATGCTGGGCGCTAAGGACTCGCTCATTACGGCCTGAAAGCAGCATCGTTTGGATTTTTTTTGTTGACAAAGAACTACCATTCCTGTAATTGTGTCGGGACCTGATTCGTCCACAATCTACAACTTTTGCGTGGTACGCAGTCACTGGGGAGGATTTTCAAATGATTAAGACTCGAAACGTTCTACACTCAGCTTCAATCTTCGCAGTGCTTGGTTGCGTTCTGGGGTCCGCAGCGACGGCCCAAACGTCCCAAACGGCCCAAAACAACGCAATGCAAGCGCCGACTTCGACAAGTCAGCCAGTCGTACACGATCTTCCTGCAAACGTTCCTGGACATACGGAATATCTGGATTACTTGAATGGGTTTCGGGGAATAAAGTTTGGCACTCCCGTAAGCCAGTTTAAGAACCTGGAAGTTCTACACGACCGCAAGGATGTGA
>Ga0302218_10001050_pt1 | contig 9340 bp, 9 predicted proteins | sample II_Palsa_E1_1_FD_194567 | JGI IMG/M metagenome (GOLD analysis project Ga0302218, IMG submission 194567) | Peat permafrost microbial communities from Stordalen Mire near Abisko, Sweden - II_Palsa_E1_1 | ecosystem: Environmental > Terrestrial > Soil > Palsa > Peat permafrost | place: Sweden... | reverse complement strand
GATCAATTCCGTGCGCTTGAGGTGGTACGGCAGCACCGAGCGGACGCCCGGCGCGTTGATACATTCCGCGGCGCGAATTTTGGGATTCCAAAATTCGGGATTGTCGAAGATCGCGACCCAGCTGCGCCCGACCCAGCAGGCCCAACCGTTCGAGCCTTTGGCCGCCATTTCGTAGCCGCGACGAGTGAGCACGTATACGGAGGCGTCTTTGGAAATGGCGTCGGGAGCGCCGCTGCGGGCCAGCGCAATTTCCGCGTCGCGCTCCATCAGATACTGTTCGATCGGCGCCATTTTGGGATAGGGCTGCGCCGCGTCTTGCGCGGCGGCGGGCCGAACTCCGGTCAGTGCCGCGGCGAGCGCGACGGCGAACACAAAGGCGAATTGCAGGTAACGCATCATTACTGCGGAACCATTTTCTGAGCTGTTTCGTTGACCTGCTTATCGAACTCCGCGAGCTTCTGCTGCGCCTCGGCGCCGAAGTCCGATGCGTCGAACAACCTGCGCACTTCAACCATTTCCGAACCCGGGCCCGGGATGCGCGAAGCCCATTTGAGCGCCTCTTCGCGCGACTTCACGTCGATAATCCAGACGCCGCCGATCACTTCCTTGGCTTCGGGGAACGGGCCGTCGATGACTTTCACCTTTCCGTTTTCCAAGGTCAGGCGCGCTCATTGTCGCCGGCGGCGTCAGGCCGGTCAGCGCGACCAGCACGCCCGCCTTCTGCAGTTCCTCCGCGAAGTCCGGCGCGCCCTTGTCGTCAAGGTCGGGCAGCCAGCCGGCTTCGGCCGTCAGGTAGTTTTTGGGATACACGATCAACATGTAACGCATGTTTTCTCCTTAAGCGTCGAGCAGACGCCGCATCAGGGCCGCGCTTCAGGCGTAGCGGCCGAATGTAATTGGTGTGGTCCGGCAAAGCTGTGGCCGGCATAACGACCGAAGGTGTAAGCGGACGGGCTCGCGGTCCTCTCCGGCCTACTGGTGGGGCACGTTGGTGCCGGCCTCGTTGGTCTTCTTCTCGAACTCCTCGATGTTCTCCTGCGCCGCGGCGCCGAAGTCGGACATCTCAAAGAACCGGCGCACTTCAACCATTTCAATATCCTTGCCCGGAATGCGTGACGCCCATTGCAGCGCCTCTTCGCGCGACTTGACGTCGATCACCCAGTAGCCGCCGACCACTTCCTTCGCTTCGGGAAACGGGCCGTCGGTCACCTTGGATTTTCCGCCCTTGAATGTGACCCGGGCGCTCATCGTCGCCGGCGGCGTCAGGCCGTCCAGCGCCAGCAGCACGCCGGCTTTCTGCAGCTCCTCGTTGTACACCCTCATTGCTTCCATGTCGGTGATGTCGGGTACGAACCCGGCCTTGGCCGTTCCGTAGTCCTTCGGATACATGATCATCATGAATCGCATTTTCTTCTCCTTAGGTGTCGAGCGGACGTAGTATCAGGGCCGCTACTTTTATATACGAGCCGGGTATGCGGTGCAGCTCAATTACGCGTCGAACGGGGTAGGCCAGAATCGACACGCGCCCCGCGAATTTTTTCGCGTGGCGTATCGCCACGGAAACACGTTATTTAGGCCTTGAGTGGTGCGGAGAATGCGAGCGCGAAGAATTGCCTCAATCGCGTGACTACGTTGAAGCGGCTGCCGGCGAGTTCACCGGACTAAACAACGCTTATTCGGCAAAATCCTCGCAAGCCGAGCTAACCGTGGGAAAAACGGGGATAACCTTGTCCACCTGCGTCATTTTCAAAACGCCTTCAACCATGCCCTTCACGCAAGCCAGCCGCAGCTTGCCATTCACCTTCTTCAAGTTGCTGAACGACTTGACGATCTGCCCCACAAACGCGCTGTCGATATGGTCCACTTTCCCCATATCAAAAATAATCCGCAACTGCTTCTTCTGGATGTGCGCGTCAATTTCCTGGTTCACGCGATTGCAATCCGCGCCCATGTGCACGTTGCCGCTCATTTCCATCACCCAGATGCCCGGCTGAATCTCTTTGTTTGAAAGGTTCAATTCTTTTTCCCTCGGTTCTCTGAAGCTGCCCCCAGAAAAAACGCGGCGCTAGCCTTCGAACGGGAATTGCCGGATCAAGCGCATACAATCCGAAAGCGCTTTCAAAATCGAATCGCCCCAGCCTGACGGCACAAATCCCGCCGTATTTTGATTCACCTGCTTATCCGCTTCGGCGAAAAAACGCAGGTGCTGCCCTTCCGGCGCGGTGGCAAACTCCTTCACCACAATCGCGAACGTAATATCCCGCCCGCCCTGCTTCTTGATCATCGTGAAGTGATGCATCTGCGCCAGACCCTCGGATCTCTCGGCCTGCGCGTATTGCCAGTCCTCCACGAATCGCCTCCTGCCAGCGTGCTGCAGAGTCTTAAACCCAGACAGTATCTGCGGAACGCCGAAATATTAGGCTGCAATACAGGTTAAGTCAATCGTGGCCGAAGTTGCGCTGCGTTGGACTATTTGTGGGCTAAACGGTGCCGGTGTCCTGCCGGAATCTCAAATGCTTCCGGTTCCATCAGCGGAGTCGCCGCTGTGATGTAGGTCTGGCTGATGCGATCCTGCCAGGTAAAACGATCCTCATCCCAGAGCGCCCAGAAGAATCCGAGCAGCGTCGCGCCCGATAGTACGTAGCCGAAGCTGCGCCACAACAGTTGCTGCGTATCCGGCAGGCTGCCATCCAGCCGCACGATCGTCAGCCCCCGCAGTTGCATTCCCGGCGTTGCGCCCGCAAAAGTCGTGAAGAGGAAAAAGTATTGCGCGTAGAACAGAAAAAACGCCGCGAGATATACCGCCGCATCGACCCGTTCGACCACCACTTGCCCGCCCAGCGATCGGAACAATCCCAGAAACCCCGCGTAGGTCAGCGCCAGGAACAGCGCATCCAGCATTCCCGCGCGTCGTCGCTCTTCCAGGCTCGCCACCGGAACCAGCGCCGTCTGCGGATGGGCCCGCTCGCCCGCGCTCGCCGAAAAATCCAGCTCCGGCTGGATGTTGATTTCCACCCGCTCGTTCTGGCGCTGTTTTTGCATCGCACGCTGCGCCGCCCGCAGGCGCAAACGTACCGCGTCTTCTTCGTAAAGAGAAATTTCGTGGGTCGTGACGGATTCTTCCGGATCAGCGGGAGGCGCCGCAAAGGGCAGCCCTGATTGCGAATCGTCCGGACGCGCACGTCCCCGGCGCACCCGGTAGGCTTCCAGGCGGCGAGAGACTTCTCGGCGCCATTCCGGTTCGGCGGAGTCTGCGGTCTCGTCGGCTTCAATGGGCGCGGATACACCCACCGGAACCGCTTCGAGATTTTCGTCACCTTCGACGAGTACTGCGTCACAGAAATTGCAGTTGCTGGCGGCATCGAGCAATAACGCGCCGCACTGCTTACAAATTTTTATCACTGGTCGTTTTGCGCTGCGATAGTTCCAGTGACGGAACACGCCGATGTTATCACGCCCCGGAATCGCTCCATCCCAACAATCGCCCACCCTCCGTAGCGTATAAGGCAACTTGCCACACGCTTCGCAGCTCTTAGAGGATTGGCTCCGCACCCGCCGCCCAGCGGCCAAACTCCGGCCGTCGCCGATTGCGAGCCTGCCAACCGCGTGTTAGGCTCAGTTTTCTTTTTCAGGGGAATTTTTGTTTCTGACGCCGCGATGCCGATCGTAACCGTCTTGCGCTCTCTCCGCAAATTCGCCGTCGTCCCACCGCTGCTGCTGTTTTTGCTCGTCGCGTCACGCCCCATCCGCGCCCAGGTCAGCGGAAATTCCCAGCCTCAGTCTTCGCCCGCCGATACTTCGAAAGCTTCAACGAAACCCCAGACCAAAAATCCGTCGCTCCCCGGTCCTCAAGCGAAACAGGCCGCCGCTGGCGCCACCCTCGAAGCCGCCCAGCAGCGCCAGGTCGGCAAAATTTACTATGCCGACGGCCACGTCGACGTCCATTACGAAAACACCCGCCTGCGCGCCGATCATGTCGAATACAACGAAGACACCCAGGTCGTCCTCGCGCACGGCAACGTCCAACTCGATTACTTAACCCAGCACGTCGAAGCCGAAGACGCCCGCTACGAAGTCGCCACCGGCCGCGGCACCTTTCATCACGTCCGCGCCACGTTCGCCGTCCAGCGCCGCCAGTCGCCCACTTTGCTCATCAGCCCTAACCCGATTTATTTCGAGGCCGAAACTGCGGACCGCATCAACCCGGACACCTACAAAGTCCACAAAGCCTGGATGACCGTTTGCGATCCGCAGAAACCCACCTGGAAATTTTATGCTCCGGAAGCCACCGTCTACATGCGGGATTCCGTGCACCTCGAAAATGGAAATTTCCGGCTGTTCTCCGTGCCGGTTTTGTATTTGCCCTACGCCACTTTCCCCGCGGAAAAACAGCGCGCCTCCGGATTTCTGATCCCCGATATCGGCGACAGTTCCAGCAAAGGCTTAATCCTCGGTGACGCCTTTTATTGGGCGCCCACCGACTGGGCCGACTTCGCCATTGGCGCCAACTATTACAGCCGGCGCGGCTGGAGCCAGCGCGCCGACCTGCGCATGCGCCCCTGGGAAAATGCGCGCCTGGATATCAACTACAACGGCGTCGTCGACCGCGGCCTGGAAACTTCCACCGGCACCATCAACCAGGGCGGGCACGAGGCTAAATTGCTTTTCACCGCGCTGCTCCCCGATGGCTGGCGCGCCGTCGCCGACCTCGACAACCTGTCGTCGCTCACCTACCGCATCGCCTTCAGCGAAACCTTTGTACAGGCCATCAACTCCGAAGTTCGCAACGCCGCCTTCCTCACCAAGAATTTTCGCGGCTTCAGTTTGAATTTCGCCGCCAACAGCTATAAGAATTATGTCAGCGCCACTCCCGACACCTTCGTGAGCCTGCGCACCGCTCCCGAAGCGCGTTTCAGCTCCGTCGATCAGGCTCCCTGGGAAAAACTTCCCATTTATTTTTCCTTCGACGCTTTCACCGGCGCCTCCCACCGCGAAGATACCGTCACCGGATTTCAGACTCCCAATTTCGTGGCCCGCACCGAATTCGCTCCCACCGTCACCATCCCGTTCCATTTCGGCCCGTGGCTCGATGTCACCCCCACCTTTACCTTCCGCACCACCTATTACGGCGGCCAATTGCAAAACGGCCTCTACGTCGGCAACGGATTCTTCCGCACCACCGAGGAATTTTCCCTGGATTTGCGTCCGCCAACCATCGAACGCGTTTGGGGCGACTCCACCACCGGAAAACGCTGGAAACACGTCATCGAACCAGAAATTATTTATACCGACGTAAACGGCGTGAAGGATTTCGCGCGCTTCGTGCGCTTCGACGAAGATGAAACGCTGACCGACACCAACGAAATTCAGTACGGTGTTACCCAGCGGCTCTATTTCCGGGAAGGCGAAGGGGGCACCCAGGAACTCGTCAGTTGGAGTATCTCCGAAAAATATTTCTTCGATCCCAGCTTCGGCGGCGCGCTAGTTCCGGGCGAGCGCAACGTCTTCCAAACCACCGACAACCTCACGCCCTTCGCCTTTCTCGATCAAGCCCGCCATTTCTCTCCGATCGTCAGCGACATCCGCGTCGAGCCCGGCCGCCACTTCGATACCCAATTCATCGTCAATCTCGATCCGCGCCACGGACAACTGACCGCCATCGGCGAATTGGTGAAGTGGAAGCCCTATCGTGAATACTTCCTCACCGTCGCGCATTTTTCTGTCGTCAATTTGCCCACACCGGTCATCGATAATCCGCCGAACTTCGATTTTGAGCCGCGCTCCAATCAGGTGCGCACCCTGATCGGCTACGGCGATCTCACCCGCCGCGGATTCAATTCGACCTTTGGCGTCAGCTACGATCTCAGTCGCGGATCTTTTCAGAATCAGATCGCGGAAGTGGGTTACAACGGTTCGTGTTGTGGCCTCGGATTTGAATATCGCCGTTTTTCGTTCGGTAGCATCCGCAGTGAAAATCAGTACCTCGTCGTTTTCCGCATCGCCAACCTCGGTTCGCTCGGCACCCTGCGCCGGCCCGAAAAAATATTCTAGTCTTCCGTCTGCTCGCGCTTTTCCATCAACCGCTGTCCCGCCGTCCAGCCGATCGCCCCCATCGCGATTCCCGCGATCACGTCCGCCACGTAGTGGTACCGCCCGTAAACCGTTGCCACGCACATTGCCGCAAAAAACGGCAAGCAGATCCAGAATAACCAAGGCTTGTATCGCCGCGCTGCCAGCAACGCGACCATCGATCCCGCCACATGCGCCGAAGGGAACGCCGCCCCGTGGACCCGCCCGAAATGCTCGACCAGTTCAATCGTCGCCGTGAATGGCCCACCCACCAGTGGGGCAGGATTTAAGGGTGCCAGCGAAAAATAAGGGCTCTCGATCGGGAAAAGTAACGCGATCACGTAGACCGAATAATGCGCGATAGCCGTCGCCGTCATCACCGTCCAGAACGCCACGAATTGTTTTTCGAAATATAAAATCCCCGGCAGCAGCACCAGGTACAAAAAATAAGTCAGGTACGCAAACTGCATCGCGTCATTCAGCGTCGGGCTCGCAAACTGCGTCAGCCAAACCGAAGGATGTACCTGCGCCAGGTTGAAATCGAATTGAATCAGCCAGCGATCGAACCAGCCCGGAAAAATGGCGTGCACCAGCCCTTGCAGCTCTTCAAAAAAGAAAATGTAAAGCGGCAGCGGATACCAATGCCGCGCGAACTGCACCGCAAAGTTCCGCGACGCCATCGCCCGCCGCGCCAGCAGCGCGATGCCCACCCCAATGGCGAAATGCACCAGCACGTAGCGCGGCGCATGCACTACGTTGCGGCAAAACAAAAGTACAATCGCTTCCACCCATGCCAGATACGCGTACGTTACCCACTCGAACGGCCCAGATCCCGCAAAAGCCTCGGATAAAAAGCGGCGCCAGCTACTTGCCGGCTCGTCCGTCGTGATCCAAAAATCAGCGGCGTCCTCCGCCGTCATCACACTCTGTAATTTGAAATCCTCACTTTCCAAGTTTTCCGCGCGCCGAGTTGCGCCGTCGCTGATCATCGGGTTTGCTCCCGGACCGCGGTCACGGAGTTCTGTTTGACCGTACCGAATTTCGAAAAATTCCCGGCTTGCGGATCGTTTGCCGGTTCCCATCGCTGCATTGGCCAACCCCGCTCGCGCGCCAGCAGCGTCATGTGTCGCGAAGGATTCACCACTTCCGGATGGCCCACGCATTCCAGCATCCCGCAATCCGCCACGGAATCGCCGTACGCATGGCTGTCATTCAGGTTCAGCTGGTGTTTCGCAGCCAGAACTTGCACCGCGCGCGCCTTTGCCGCACCCACCATGTGCTCTCCGGCCAGTTCGCCGGACCAAATAGCGCGTCCTCGATGTTTGTTGGATGGCCGCGCGCACGCGGCCAAGTCCGTGGCCACCACTTCCACTTTCCCCGGCAAGAAATTTGCCACTGCCGTTGCCAGCGGCGCCAAAGTTCCGCTGACCAGAAACACCTGGTGTTTTAGGGATTGGTGCCAGACGATTCGCTCAAGTCCGCCCGGGGAAATGAATCCGCCCTCCCGATTCGAATGTTCGCAATCAATCGAATCCGCCCATTCCGCCGCCAGAGAAACTGGAAGGCCCGCCAAATAAAATTTGTTGGTTTCGATCGCGTGCCGCCAACCCTGTGGCGCCAACCGAATTGCGTTCAGCAGCCAGCGCCCTATGTTCCGGGCGCCAATCTGGTCGCGGCTCAAAAGGTAAAGGACAAACCGCCACTCCAAAGAACCCGACGGAACCAGCGTTCCGTCGATATCGAAAAACGCGCCGACCGTCCCCGGCTCGTTCACCGAATCACCGCGGCGGGCAGCCGTGCTGGAACTTTTTCAGCCGCCGCGAAATACCTGCGCCCCTCCCACACCACCGGCACCGCCCGGATCACGCAAAAAATCACCGTCGCCCAAACCACTCCGTGACCCGCACTCAGCAGCAGCTCTTGCGTGTTGAAACTGATCCAGCCCACGGGAAGATGCGCCATCGGCAGCAGCAAGCCCAAATAACAGAAGCACACGCATTTCAAACTCGCGTACGCTCCGCGGCTCGCTCGCGACCCCACCAAAGCCCGGCCCCATCCGGTCTCGATCATTCCGCTTCGCCCAAAGCCGCTCCGTCCGGCTCGCGCCGCCAGCGAACGCAGAAAATCCGTCAAGGTGCCGCGCACAAAAAACAAAATCGGCACCCACAGCGACACCAGCCCGCTCACCGCAAAAAAAGTGAAGAACAGATTCTCGACCACCCGATCGCCCAGAATATCCAGTTGCGCGCCCAGCGGCGTCGCCAGCCCTCGCGTGCGTGCTACGTAGCCGTCCACTCCGTCCAGCGCGATCGCCATCACGGTCAGCGCCACCGCCACCAGATCCGCCGCGACCGAATGTCGGAAACACGTGAAGAAAGCCACCGCGACGAAAGCGGCAGCCACTCGCGCAACCGTGATTTGATTCGGTGTCATCCCTAGCCTCACAAAATTTGGGGCCCGCCCACCGCAACGATAAATTTCGGTCGCCAGCGGCTCCAGCGGCGGGCCCGTTCACCCCACAAAAGCACGAGCAACGCCAAGCGTCTCGTTGGTTTGATCTGTGTTTTCAGTGGCTTGCGACGCCAGATCCCGCGACCATCGCCCCCGTAAGGTGGGAATTCACGACACCTGCCAGAAACCTGCTCCAATCGAACGCGAACAATTCGAGGGCAAAACATCTCGGACCTTGTCGCGCCGCAGGATTGTCTGCAAACCTCACCGAGATGTGGGAAAATCTCGGGCTGCGCGTGGAACGCTGCTGATTCCAGCGCATCGAACCAAGGTGGGCTCACTGCCGCCCCTGGCGGAAGTCAAACCAACCGCGAAGGATAGCTGATGGAAGGTATCTCGATCTTTGGAGCGTTTGTCGCCGGGTTATTTTCATTTCTATCACCCTGCGTGCTCCCGCTCGTCCCGGGTTACATGTCCATGTTGTCCGGGATAGGCGTTGAACAATTGAAGGCAGAAAATGCCCCGCGTGGTGGGCTTCTCTGGTCGGCTTTGGCTTTCGTGCTGGGGTTTTCGGCGGTTTTCATCGCATTTGGAGCGTCGGCCAGCGCGGTTGGGTCTTTTTTGCTACGCAACCGGGCCTCTCTCGCGCCCGTTGCCGGCGCGCTAATCTTGATGTTCGGCCTGCACTTAACGGGCTTGCTTGCGAAAATTTCGATACGGATAGGCCTGTTGATCGGCGCAGTTCTGATCGCCATGTCAGGGCTTCTAAGTCTCCGCCCTGCGATGTTTGGGACCTGGCTTAGACCCATCCACTTCTTTT
>Ga0302218_10001049_pt1 | contig 9342 bp, 7 predicted proteins | sample II_Palsa_E1_1_FD_194567 | JGI IMG/M metagenome (GOLD analysis project Ga0302218, IMG submission 194567) | Peat permafrost microbial communities from Stordalen Mire near Abisko, Sweden - II_Palsa_E1_1 | ecosystem: Environmental > Terrestrial > Soil > Palsa > Peat permafrost | place: Sweden... | reverse complement strand
GATTTAAAAGGGTCTTCTACAAATACTTTCACAAGGGGGTATTCAGGTCTTATCATTATTAATTTTGTAATATTATTATAAATTGGGGGAATAGTGTCAATCCATAACTTTTAATTATCAAGAAATATATCGACCCACGCGAACATTGTTCGCGTGGGTCAATATATTTTTATTCTTTTTTGAGTTATTGTGCATTAAATAACCTCAAAAATTACATTAAACTCTCGTATTTTATCGACCCGCGGGTCGAGTAGCTTCATGTGCCGCCTATATCTTCTTTATTCCTTTTTAAGGTTATTTAAATAATATATTATTTAAACTTATTTTTAATAATCTTAATAGGTTTATATGGAATTGAACCAAAAATTAACCCGTTATGAGCGGGTAGTTTTAACCGTTAAACTATAAACCCTTTCATTCCTAGTTTAGCGCCCCACCGCTCTAGTGCGGGTGGGGCGAATATCACGTGGGGTTAATATTTATAAGGGATAGCGCTTTAACAATTATTTAGATAATTAAAGTGGATAATGGGACTTGAACCCATAAGCTCAGTTTGGAAGACTAAAATTTTACCATTAAATTATATCCACATAAGAATAGAATATATTAGCCTAAGTTTTGATAAGCATAAGCTATAAATAGCTAAAAGCATTTTGCTTTTCTACCATCAACCTTTTTTAATTCATCCTAGTCTAGGATGGGCATTTTATGGATCTTCTAGGGGAATTCTCTTATAATGATAATTTCAATGATTATACCATAATTAATTTAACTCATCGAAAGAACTTTATTCCTTCGATACATCATTGATTAACTCATATTAATCCTCTCGTACTAAATATGATCCTAGGTTCCATATTTTCAAGCAGAAGATAGGGACCGAACTGTTTTACAACGTTCTAAACCCAGCTCACGTACCATTTTTATGGACGAACAGTCCAACCCTTTGATTCATGTACAAATCTAGGATATGATGAGCCGACATCGAGGTGTCAAACGGTCATGTAGATATGAACTCTTGATGACCATTAACCTGTTATCCCTAGAGTACCTTTAATTCGATAAGTGACGGATATATCACACTTGTCCGTCAGATCAATACAACCCACTTGCGTGCCAGTTTGAATTGTAATTCTTACTGTCAATCCCTTTTTCTGTGTTTTCAGTTTTTCAAGCCCACGCTCAAGCGTGGGCGCTAATATAAATGAATATCGCACATCTTCGTTACTTTTTTGAAGACAACCGCCCCAGTCAAACTAACCTTTTGATAATTAGCATACATTTTATATAACGGATTTACACGTGTTAACCATTTCACTATGATATAATCAGTATGTTTTCATATCAAATTACAGTAAAGGTTCATAGGGTCTTTCCGTCTATCTGCTTTAAAATCGCATCTGCACGATTATTTCAATTTCATTTAGTTGATTACGGAGACAGTGGGGAAATTGTTACATCCTTCATGCGCGTCGGAAATTACCCGACAAGGAATTTCGCTACCTTTGGACCGTTATGGTTACAGCCGCCGTTTGTTAGGTTTTCAGTTCGTTTCTTTCAATTCTTACTTTATACTTCTAACACTGGGCAGATGTCAGACTCTATACATCTTAATTGTTCAAATTTGCAGAGTCTTGTGTTTTTAGTAAACAGTCATTCCCCCCTTTTATGTTTCAGCTATTAGCCCCTTTTTATCCCGAAGTTACAAAGTCATTTTGCCTAATTCCTTCGCAATCATTAACTAAACCCCTTCATATTTTCTATTCGTTCATCAGTGTTGATTTTAGTACAGTTAATAAAAAAGAATATGTTATATTCTTTTTGACTGAGTTAACAGCCATTTTCCTGTTTATAATTTGAATCTTACTTTATTCTAGTTTAAATTATAAAATTTTCATCGATTTTCCCGAGCATTAAGCTAGGTTTTATATCTTAGATACTGATTTACCCTATTTAATTAATTTTTAATAGGAAACCTTGAACTTTAGGGGACGATGATTTTAAATCATCGATAACATTACTCATGTCAACATTTTTTCATGTGATAGAAAAATTTCACATTATTCCACTACCTATTTCAATATTTCGGAGATATCTTTTAGTCCCGTTAATTGTTTGATGAGGTTTTTAATAATCGATGAGCTATTACGCTTTCTTTAAATTATGTCTGCTTCTAAGTCTAAATTTCGATTTTTTTTAAAACTTTTATCATTTATACCACTTAAGATATACTTTAGGTCCTTAATTCTTGATTTGGGTTGTTTCCCTTTTGGCTCTAAATCTTATCACTTATTGCCCGTAAATTGTTTTTTCTTTATCGTTATTCAAGTTTCGTTAAATTTCTTTAACTTTTCCGTACCATCGATAAATAGTCTCGAGGACCCAAGTCCGAGTGGACCAGGGTCTTTTTTTTTTTTACAATTTTGCACTTCAATGCGTTTCGTGGAATACCAGCTATTTCCGAGTTTGATTAGCATTTCACCTCTAATCACAATTCATTACAAACCTTTACTACGGTTACGTATTCAATCTTCCAGTTTCTTGTCGAAAACTTTCAATTTGATCATGATTAGCTCACTCGGTTTCGGGTCTATAACTATTTAATTTTTTGCTAAGCCCACGTGTTTTTGGCACGTGGTGCTACTATTTTGCAATACGAGATAATCGTGTTGCGTTAGCTTCCTATTATGTTTGCTTTTCAACTTTTAACTAATTATAACTCGTTGACTCAATCGGAATAGGTAGATCTTCTCAGATTTTCCCCTCCTCAGAACCGTACGTGCTAGTTTCCTCGCATACGGCTCAAGCCGTTCCTCCACTTCGACAACCTTAATTATCGAAGTTGGCCTGGGGTTTGGATACTGTGTTGTGTGTTATCTTCTGATGACAGATTTTATGCATAGGCACTATATTTTCCATAGTGTATTTTCCGCCCTTTTTTACTGGGTTAATGTGATGCAGTTCTATTTTTTCTTCATTATGCAGGCTTTGCTCACATACTATGCATTTATGCTCATATTTTTTGTAGATTGCCGTTCGAAATTTAGTTAACGCTCTTGCAGCTTTCCTCATTTCATAATATTCTTTGTTTTCTATTATATATGGGTTGATATCTTGTTTTAGTGGTCTAAGTCTATAAGTTGTTACTTCACTTATGTTGAATAGAGGTTTATTTAGTGTACCCATCCACGTCCATTTACTGGATTTTGTTGGTCGTGTATACTTTGCAAAAAGGTATTTAGCATTTCTTCTTGGGTGTCGTTTTCTTGCCCATCTCCACATTAAGGTCCATACATAATTTCCTATATTTATAAAATTCATTTGTGAATGATATGATATTCTGAAGTATTCACTCCAGCCTCTTAATATTGGATTTAAGTCTCTGATTAATGCTTCAATTGGCTTACGTCTATCTATTATTTCTTTGATTTTCGTTTTTAACTTCTGAATATTCTTCTTTGTAGGTTGAATCACTAGCACCGATGTTTGTTTCTCATTATTCTTGTTTTTCGTATGATCCTGATCCTTCCTTTTCAGATTGTATCCTAGGAAGTCGAACCCTTCTTGGATGTTTACTATCCTTGTCTTAGCTTCCTTTAATTTTAAACCTCTTTCCGCTAGAAATTCTATTAACAACTTTTTTACTTCTTCTAATAGTTCAGAGTTCACACCTGTTATGACTATGTCATCAGCATACCTTATAATATGTATTTTAGGTCGAGAACCCAGGGTTTTACTATGTTTCTCAGCTTTGAACTTTGTTTTAGTTAGTTCCTCTAATCCATTAAGTGCTACATTGCACAGTAATGGTGATATTACCCCTCCTTGAGGTGTGCCTTCTTCAGTGTCTTGTATGTGACCTTGAACCGAAATACCTGAACTCAACCATTCACTCAGGATATGCTTATCGCATATCGGAGTGTTATTTATTAAGAATTTATGGTCAAATTTCTCAAAGCATTTAGCTATATCTGTTTCTAATATCATTGTAGGTGAGGTTGGTTTATCCAACAAGGATCTTAAAGTTGTAATAGCGTCTTGTGTTGATCTATGTTTTCTGAATCCATAGGAATTCTTATCTGATTGACATTCTACTACTGGGTCTATCGCAAAATGATATACCTTTTGTAGAGCTCTGTCAATTAGTGTGGGTATTCCAAGTGGTCTTTGTTCATTTGTACCTGGTTTAGGTATATATATACGTTTAACTGAAGATGCTTTATATTGGTTCGGATTTTTTGTAATATTTCCGAGTTCCTGTATTGCGTTGAAGTAATCTTTTGGATTTTTCCAGTGAATATTATCTATCCCTGCTGTTTTTGATCCTTGATTACTTACTATATGTCTTATGGCAAGTGCTCTAGTTTCAAACATGACAACTAATTGTCGTTGTAATTCTAACACTTGTTTACGTTTTCCAAACCTTACTGCCTTTACAATTTCTTCTTGAATTCTTTCAACATTCTCGAAGCATAATTTCCAATCAATTTCGTGCCAACTTAGTGGCTTTTGTATTGTTCTTTTTTCCATTTATGCTTTAGGTGTTGTTCGTAGTTAGAAACGAAACCAGACGGTTTTACTGCATGTTGTTTACACATTCCACACTGTTTTTTTTCCTACTCTTGTCATTCTGATTTTGTTAAAGGGAACTACCGATGTGTAAGTGGGCATTCTTTCGAATTAAGCTAATTAACTCTATAATACGCATTACACGCATCCATTCGCTTTTTACACTCTCTCATTCCCGCACAATGTTAAGGATGTTCACACATCCTCCTCCGAAACTTCGGTATTATACGGGATTACCATGTTTCATATTAGATACGTTATACACTGCCTGTAGGATAGATCTTTACTCCGGTGACTTTGGGTCTTAAAACAAGCCAGCACAAGGAACTTGTTCCTGTCACAAATTGGGTTGCTGTTCACCAGCATAGCTGCCACACCCAATCACCTTTTACGAAGCCTCGAATGATCTTTCACTTTCGTTATCCATGGGCAATTATTTACTCTAGCACTAGCCCTTAGCAGGGGTTTCGTTTCATTGTCCTTGAAGCTTCACATAATTGATTACTCAAATTACATGTCCAAGTAGAGTTAGATATTAGACCTAATCTAAGGGAATTTCACCCCATTATCTAATACGACATCATGTCGCACTTATGCAAAAGGTACGTCATTGTATTCTGACTGCTTTACTCATATTACTTCAAATTCTTTTCACTCCATTTTTATGGTTCTTTTCATCTTTCCCTCACGGTACTATTTCTCTATCAATCATTTTAGTTTATTATTATAGTTTGAGAGTGAATTTCCCAATTTTCAATTTTTATTCGTTACTAAATTCTAATATATATAAGTCTTTTATACGGGACTTATCCTGTTTCTTTTAAATTTCATATATATATTTTCTTTTGTCTATGAAAGGTTCGTATTGTACCTTTATATTAATTTCACTCGCCGTTACTTTTAATCTCTCTGTTGATTTCTTTTCCTCTTACTAATTAGAAGTTTCAGTTTGTAAGGTTTTTATTAATGGTTTCCCTTTGGAAATTCAAGAATTACTGTTAAACTACTCTTGAGTTACGGAATAAACCGTCCAATGTACTAAAATGTTTAGATATTCATAATATGATTTTTAGAAATACTCTATTCTAATTTTTTTCATTCTTTTTATTTAAAAAAGAATGACTTTAATTTATTATTTCTAAGATACAAAATAGTAAAATTTATAGTTAAATATCCAGATTTATCTTCATTAATAATAATATTTTTTATTCTTTTTTTTTTTATAAAAGAATAAAATGCAACATTTAGAATTTTTTGAATTTACTTTATTTATGGGTTTTTCCTTTATTTTAGTTTTAATAGTTTATTTATTATCTTTTTTATTATCTTTCTCTAAAATTTATAATTCATCCGCTGTCTTCGAAAAAATTTCTCCTTATGAATGTGGCTTTAATCCCTTTGAAGATTCTAGAACTCAATTTGATATTTCTTTTTATTTAATTGGTATCTTATTTATTATCTTTGATTTAGAAGTTTCCTTTTTATTTCCTTGGGTTTTAGCTTTAAATCATATTAATTTATTTGGATTTTTCGCTATGATTGTCTTTTTACTTGTTTTAACTATCGGTTTTATTTATGAATGGTTTAGTGGTGCTTTAGATTTTGCTTAATGCCCCATGCTTTAGAGTTGGATAAAATTTTTTTATTCGCTACACGGACAGGTCCTGCCCGGGGAGCTCAAAGAAAATTACTATTAAAAAATTTGTCTTTACGCACCACCTCAAAGTGGTGCTAATAGTTTTTACTCTGTTATTCTTATTTCATCCCTAAATTTAAATACCACAAGTATTTAACTAGTAACTTTCTTCTTAATTCAAGTGTTCACAAATTTAATTATGCGTAAACCTTTTCAAATGTATTCAAAGGTGGGTAACCTTAAAATTATTCAATTAAAAACTCCTAAAAAAAGATTCAGCGCTTTACCTGATTATATTGGGGTTATTGCGGGGGAAGTAGGTACTGGAGTAATTGTCTCAACTAAATTAAATAGAATTAGAAAAGATGGAATGTCTTTAAAATATTTTAGAAATAATTATATTGCTTCTAAAGATTTCGGAAAGCTATTGAAACAACCATTAGCTATCGAATATCAAACTTCTGGTCATCAACTTATTGCCAAAAAATTCATAAAATCAAATCATTTTTGTTGAAATGTTATATAGATCTCCTCTTTTCTTTGTTGGTTTTTCTATATTTATAGGTTTAAACCCTAATTGATTTCGCGCCCCGTGTTTTAAAACACGGGGCGCGCGACCCTACTTTATTTCGAGCTAGCTCGCGATATTAGTAATCCCTTTTCTAGTCTCCTTTCTAAGTACCCTTGTAATCTCTTTTATCCAATCAACCCGCGCAAGCACTCTAAACCCAAGAGGACTTTTAGAGGAGCGAATAGAGCCCCACCTATTAATAGGTGGGGCGAATAGCGCCACATGTATTAATACATGTGGCGGAATTGCAACCCCATATAATAATGTGGGGCGAATGGCCCACGGGAGACCTAACTGTTAACAAATGGGGTGTGTCCGAGGACGTTTAAACGTCCTCGGGCTTACCTCGTGGTGCTAATTGAGAACTAGAAAATTCCTCGTGGGAAACATTCTTAATTTAACGGATAAAATGATGGATTTCTAATTCATATATTATAGGTTCAATTCCTATAGAATGTATTGGAAGAATCTTATAACAAATGCAACCGATATTAATTAATATCGGTTGCAAAATAAACTTGGCCACTCGGGGCTTAATTAAACACGAGCACTCAGGTTTTAACCTGGGCATTAAGCTCGTGTTTCGAATGGCGGCCCCAATTTAAAACCGGGGCGAATAGCGACTCATTCGCGATAGCTCGATGGGGCGAATAGCGCCACATGTATTAATACATGTGGCGAATTGGGACTTAAGGAAATAACACTGTGTCTGGAGTTAATTTACGGTTAAACTCCGTATAACTCTAATGTTCGAAATATTAATTATTATAGGTGCTTGTGCTGTAATAAGTGCGAAAAACCCTGTACATTCAATATTATTTTTAATTTTAGTATTTTTAAATACTGCGATGCTTCTTATTTCTTTAGGTATTGATTTTTTAGGAATCTTTATAATTATTGTATATGTAGGTGCTATAGCTATCTTGTTTCTATTTGTAATAATGATGCTTAATATAAAATTAACAGAATTAAATGAAGAGATTTATAATTATCTACCAATTGGGTTTTTTTTTGGTTTATTATTTTTAGTTTTATTTTCGTTTTTTATATTAGATACTACATCATTATCTCATTTAGCTAATTCTAATGCTGTAGACTGGATTAACCTTTTTAAAATTAAAGGTAATAATTTAGTGCAATTAGGTGTTATTTTATATACTACATATTTACCTCAATTAATGTTAGCTGCTATTATTCTTTTATTAGCTATGTTAGGGGTTATTGTATTAACGTTTACTCAAATCACATCAAAACAAAATCGTTATCAAGATGTATATCAACAAAATTCTGCATTTCTTGATAATCATTTATTTACATAATGAATAAAATTTCTTTAAGAATTGGTCTTAATCATCATTGGAATCATCTTTATTATCATAATTTATCTTATTTAGATCCTCGTTTAACTCATGGTAATCTTCAATTACCTAAAACAAATCGTGATAATTATTTAAAAAGTGTTATTAATGGGTTTATTAAATATAAACATCTAGAAATTCATCAATCTCGCGAATTTTTAGATATTTATATTGCAAAAGACCGTACGTATAATCACTCTTTTTTTTCCTCTAATTCAACATCCCGTTTAGCCGTTTTACGTGTATTATTAAATATATTAAAAACTAGAATACAAATATATAATCTTTATACTTTTCCTATTCATGATGCCGAATTACTTATTAAATATTTTTTAAAAGATTATAAAAATAAAAATCGTTTTAATATATTTAAAACTCTTTTAAATCTTGGTATTATTAAAGGAGTTAAAATCAAAATTAAAGGTCGTTATAAAAAATCTACTCGAACTCAAAATGAAATTTATCAATTTGGCCAAATCCCGAATACGCCTACTACTAATTTAACTACTTCTCTTTTTTATTCTACTTCTCAATTAATTGGTCCTTTAGGTACTTCTTCTTTACATATTTATTTAGTTTATAAAATTTAAGGCCCCTTCTCTTTATTATTAGATTTGTTTATCTCTCCACTAATGGGTTTGCCTACCTCTAGCTTTGAATTTAATAGCGAAAACACGCTTCGTTCAAATGTGGGTTTAATTTGTGGGGTTTGAATAGCGAAACCACGCTTCGTTCATAGGTGGATTTAATTTGCGTGGTTTTAAATAGATAATACCGGGAAAGGGCTTGCGAGCAAGCTCTTTTAAAAGAGCTTGCGGGCCGAATATTAAAAAATTTTTGGCAGTTTCGGAATCCATTTAAATAAATGGATATTAATGTTTACATCATCCTTTTAAATTTCATTTAAAGAAAGGTAATAAGCCCTTCAATTCCAAATGAAAAAATTTTGCCTCTAAACACGAGCCATTCTCAACATGTGCTAAACACATGGGGCGTTAAATAACGTGGGGTAGCTTGCGCGGATTTATGGGTGACATATAAATTAGCTTAGCCTCCATGAACGGCCGAACCACGTGCTTTGCACGTGGTTCGGCCGGCACGAAGGGAACTAATATAAAATAAATCGAGGAGATTCGATTTAAATAAATAGAATTAAAAATGTTTAACTCATTAATTTATTTATTCTTTACTTTTGTTTCTATTAATTG
>Ga0302218_10001048_pt1 | contig 9344 bp, 10 predicted proteins | sample II_Palsa_E1_1_FD_194567 | JGI IMG/M metagenome (GOLD analysis project Ga0302218, IMG submission 194567) | Peat permafrost microbial communities from Stordalen Mire near Abisko, Sweden - II_Palsa_E1_1 | ecosystem: Environmental > Terrestrial > Soil > Palsa > Peat permafrost | place: Sweden... | reverse complement strand
CTTTTCCGGCGTTGGTACCCAAGGCGCGATCCTCCTGTTACTCGTTACCCCCTTATTGTGGGACATCCCCACCATCCTCACCGTCCTGGAGCTGAACAGCCTCATGCCCGTGACCGGTGGTTATTACCAGTGGGTCAAACACGCCCTCGGCCTCCGCTGGGCCTTCTTCGAAGGCTGGTGGACCTGGCTCTATACCTTTCTCGACCTCGCCATCTATCCCGTCCTCTTTGTCACGTATACGTCATTCTTCTTTCCCGAGATCATCCACTACCGACTGATCATCTGTCTCGCCATCATCTGGTCCTCCGCACTCCTCAATATCCTGGGTATCGTTCCGGTGGGGAGGGTCTCGATGTTGCTCGGCGTCATAGTGCTCGCCCCCTTCCTCCTCATATTCATCTTGCTGCTCCATACCGGTCACGCACACACGATCCCCACTCCCTCCCTCAAAGGGGTACAACTGCCGGCCGTTTCCCTGGGCCTTTATTACGTGATGTGGAATTTTTTGGGTTGGGATAACGCTACTACCTACGCCGGCGAGGTCCGGCGACCCGTGCGCTCTTACATCTTCTCCATCAGTATCGCCTTTTTGCTTATCCTCGGAATCTATTTAATGACGGCCCTCTCCGTCCATTGGTCCGGTATCGACCCGACAACTCTCGACACGGACAACCGCGGATTCCCGGTGCTCGGTACCCTCGTCGGCGGCCGATGGCTCGGCATCCTCGTGGCGGTCGGCGGCATGGCCGCCCAAATGGGCCTTTACTCGGCCGTCCTCCTATCCGTTTCCCGCGTGCCACAAGTCATGGCCGACGATCAGTTGCTACCTACCTGGTTTTGCGCCCTTCACCGCCGCTACAAAACTCCCTACATGTCTATCCTCGTGTCCTCCGCTATCGTGAGCATCCTGGTCCTGTTCACCTTCTCCGACCTCGTCGTCATGGACATCATCTTATACGGAGCCGGCCTCTTCCTCGAATTCCTCGCCCTGATCATTCTCCGCGTCCGGGAACCCCAAAGACCGCGACCATTTAAGATTCCCCTCAATATCGCCGGATTGATCATCATGATCCTCCTGCCCACCGCCATCTATTTGATTGCCCTGACGGGAGCCCTCTACTCCTCCGAAAAGATGTGGGGACCGATCGCCCTCGCCATCGGAATGTTGCTCTCCGCTGCCGTAGCCTGGCGTCTGGTCCGCTGGCGTAACCCGAATTTAATTCTATGATACAACCGGGACCTATCGCCCGAATACCGAGATGTTCGCCCTAAGCCCCTCATAAAACTCTTTCCATATTTTTCTGCCTTGCGCGGTTGGCTGTTTCATCAAAATGATATAGCTGCCCCACTCCCTGGCGAAAGGGGTGCCGATACTATCCAACGCCACCGCATAGGTAAATTGTTTCATAAAATCCCCGTGAAGCTCGCCCCGATTGTCTGTAATGAGGATAAAGCTATTGTGAGTATAAAAGTCCTTGGCAGTCCAAATCAGATAATTGGCGCCGTGACCCATCGCGGGCGGCAGCCCAAATTCGCATCCGTAATAGTCTAGCGCCGCCCCTTCACCATAGTTGTCGGCATCGAGGACCGTTCCGTTGCCTGCCATACTGTCCATGGAGTGATAGATTTTTGCCGTTTTCACTGTCATCTCCTTCCAACCCAACATGTCGGCAAAATCCTGTGGCAACGCGTGGTCCCGCTGGTCTTCCCACCGCAGGAAACCAAGCCGGCGGAAGACAGGGTTTCTTTTATAGAATTCTACAAGCTGTGCGGGAGGCAGCATCGGCAGCGCAATCATATTCAGGTAACACCCGGCAATAACCGAAAAAACCACCATCCCCAACCGCCACCACAACCTCCCCCGACACAAGCCGGTCAGCCGTTCCAGGTATACGGCTCCGCAACCAAACAATACCGGATAGACACCCATCGCGTAATAACTTTTGCCCCGCGCAACCGTCAGGAAAGCCAACACCAGCAATACCGCCCAGCCGGCAAACCGGTACGGTTTCCCCTCCCTTGTGAAGAAAAGCCAATACAAACCTGCAACCCAGATCAGCAAACCAGGTAGGTTATAAGTTAGCTGGTCGATCAGAAAATTCACCCGGCTGACATGGTCCAGCTGCTGTTGTTTTAGCTCTGTCATGTGGTGAATGATGGGCCAGCCATACACACCCTGCCAGATCAAATTAGGTAGAAAGATCAAAAGGCCCACCATAAAGGAAAAGTAAAAATGACGATTCCGCAAGACCCGCCGCTCCGGGGTCAGCAATAGCCCCACCAGCAGGCCGGCGGCAAAAAAAGCTACGGAATATTTACTCAGCATCCCCAGCCCGAATCCCAATCCCGCGATATAAAGCCCCACCTGCTTCCCGGTCCGGACATGGAGCATCAGCCCATAGGCCATCGCGGTCCAGGCCAGCATCTCAAGGAAGTTGGGTTGTAGCATGAAATGCACATGCAAAAAGTAACCGAACACAAATGGCAGCCAACCCAGCAAAAGCGCAAACCGCCCGCCACCGATCATCAGGATCATCCTGCCGATTAGCACATACGTCAGTGCCCCTCCCAGCGAGGGCCAAAACTTTATCCAGAAGAGACCACCACCAAATAAATTTGAAATAAAAGACAGCGCACTTAGCACCGGCGGCAGTTCCAGGTAACCCCAGGCCAGGTGGCGGGCTTCCGCCAGGTAGAGAAACTCATCCCGATGGGGTTCATACACAGCATTTTGCAGAAGAAAGGGCAGCGCGAATTTCACCGCGGCAAGGACATAGATGAGTTTCTTCATTGAAATCGCATTCAACTAATTCAAAATCTCAATTTGATGACATTTGCTTTTCTCCCCAACTTCGCATTTGACTAATAAACGGAATTAATTCTTTTCCTGTCTCGGAAAGTGAATATTCGACTCTTGGCGGAACTTCCAAATAGACTTTTCGCGTAATCAGTTCGTCAGCTTCCAATTCTTTAAGCGTTTGAGTAAGCATTTTTGGTGTAATACCTATCACAGCTCTCTTTACCTGTCCATATCGCAAAACTCCGTCTTTTAAGACCCATAAAATTCGCCCCTTATATTTTCCGCCTATTCGTTGAAACGCATAATCAACGGGGCAGTGAGCTTGTTTAATATTTTTCTTCATTTATGATAAATTTAGAATATTGATACTCAACAATAGTATAGTTTTGGTATGTAGTATACTTTTTGGTCTGTACTTGCTATAAAGATATTAAAAAGCTTTATTTACAAAAACTTTAGATCTAATAAATCGAAGAAAATAATGACTGTTTCAATCAAAAAACTGCTGTATTTCCCGATTATCAAAATCATCTTGAGTATTTCCATCTGTCTTGCAATTTTATTTGTAGTAAAGACTTTTATCACCAAGCCAATTTTGAAGAATATAGGTTTCACAGAAACTATATCAGAAGCAATTAAAAATTATATTTCCGCAATTGTATTAATTTTTACTTATTTCGTCCTGTTTCGCTTTTATGAAAAAAGAAGAATCACGGAACTATCGCCGAAGAAATTACCAAAACAATTTATGGGTGGGTTCGTCTTGGGGGTTTTGTCGCTTTCACTCGTTGTTCTCCTGCTATATTTAATGGGATACTACAGAATATAAAAGATCGAAAACTATTCCTATCTCTTCGCGCCTTTTTCATTTCTCTTTACAGCTGCACTATTAGAAGAGATTTTTTTTCGGTTGATTATTTACAGAATTTTAGAAGAGTGGTTAGGCACATTTTGGGCACTCCTATTGATTTGCATTACGTTTACAGTAGCACACTTATTTAATAATTATGTTTCAATAATGTCAGTTTTAACAATGCTGCTTTTCAGTTTTGCGGTGAGTTTGATGTATAGTTTAACTAAACAATTATGGCTCCCTTTTTCGTTTCATTTGGGGTGGAATTTCTCACTACCGCTTTACGGTTCAACCCTATCTGGGGAAGAAAATGCCGGCTATATAATTAAGGCAAAATTCGAAGGACCTGTTTTATTCATCGGCGGAAAATTTGGTATTGAGGATTCTATTTTTACAATAATAATACTAATCATTCTATCATTAATCTTCTTATATGTTTGTAAGAGGCAAGGCAAAATACTGCATTTTGCTTATTCTGGCCGCGGCTTATCACGCGAATAGCCAATCCATCAGCGAAAAAAAGGGTAGACTTCTTGATAGCATGACTTCAGTCGTCACTGCGAATATTTATTCCGATATGAATAGTATTTTGATCTCTAAAAATGGAATATTGAATTATGAACGGTATTTCAATGGGTGGAACAAAGATTCAATGCACGATTCCCGCTCGTCCTTTAAATCCATTACCAGCCTGCTGACTGGCATTGCCGTCGATAAAGGGCTTATTCGGGATGTCAACCAGAACGTATATTCTTTTTTTCCCGAGTTTAAGGATTTTGCAAGCAATAATGCCTGGAAAAAGGACATGACGATTGAAAATCTTCTTCGAATGAAATCCGGCTTTGACTGTGAGGAGTTTAACGATGGGAAAGATTGCGAAGCAGATATGGTGGCGACAAAGGATTGGGTCAGATTTTCCCTGAATCTTCCGATGAAGGACAGACCCGGTACAGTTTGGGCCTATACTTCGTGTGATCCTATGATCATAAGCGGGATTATCAGCCGGGTCGCAAAAATGTCGATCATGGATTTCGCTAAAAGGTATCTGTTCGACCCAATGGAAATTAGCCATTATAAGTGGACAATAGATCCCAATGGGGACGGAATGACTGCCGGGTCTTTTTACATCCTGCCCTCCGATCTGATGAAAATAGGGGAAATGGTTCGGCAAAAAGGAATGTGGAATGGCCATAGGATCGTTTCAGCGGCCTGGCTGGAGAAGTCTACCAGCACCCCGGTTTCCATCCCGGATTTCTCGTTTGTGAAGTTCAGCCGGTCTGCTGTTGCCATTCCACAGCCAACTTATTATGGCTATTATTGGTACAGAGAGGAGATCAGGACCAGCGCCTTCGGGGAAAATGTGCTCTTTGCCTCCGGAAACGGCGGCCAATACATAATGATTGTCGAACGCCTGGGCCTGGTTGTCGTTTTCACCCAAGGAAATTACAACTCCTGGAAAGCCAAAAGAGCCTTTGATCTCCTGGCAAGGTTTATTCTCCCGGCTTTCGAAAATTGAAGGTGTATCTCTACGCGGAATGCAGGTAACTTTGCCAAAAAGAAGGATCCATGAATCTACAGGAAGCCAAAACGCAGCTCACCGCGATCCGTGACAATCTGCCTGCAGACTATTCGATGAACAGTGCCCGGAAATTAATGTCATCCTTCGAAAATTATAAGCAGATCTCACGAACCCTGGGCCGCGAATTATCCCGGATAAAGTCCGGCATCCGGTCCGAATTCGAAGATATCGAATGGGATATCAGGTCGGCTATAAAAGGAACACCGAAGAAAGAAGCTGAGTCCCGGTTCATCCAGGCCAAAAGGCATATAACGGATGATATCAACCGTATTCTTGCAGTGGACACGTGGCAATCGCCTTTTGATACTTTCGCTGAGGAATTATGAAAATCTCGCCTCCTCGATATGCCGCAACATATCCTTCCCTTTTTTCTCCCCGGAGAACATGGCGCAAAGCAAGATCTGGTAGTCCCGATGAAACCCATGATAATAGTATTCGTTGTAAAGTACTTCCTCCGGCACCCGCGCTGTAATCTCGCTTTTTTCAAACGGCAGTTCACCGATCACGCCGTTCACGGACTGTTCCTCCACCCGAACCTTTACATACTGTTTATATCTATCCTTCAGGTCATTCAATTGGCTCTGCAGGAATTCGTAATATTCATTTTTAGCGTCAACGGGTCTGCGGCCCGCGAGTGGAATCATTATTCCCGACATATAATAATTCTCCGCATTGCGCGCTATAAACAGCGGCTGGCAATTGTCACCGATCGCAAAAGACGTGGTAGGCTTTTTGCCCCTTTCGCTCGCCTTTTTTAGTTTGTTGGCGAGTTGCTTTTTTGTGAGAACGGCAAGATAAAGCGGGACAGATAACGTCAGACCGATCTCTTCAAAGTACAAGATCGTGTCCTCTCCACGCGGTCTGAAAAGATGGCTGATCATCTCGAAGACGATCTCGAACTGCCTTGAATAGTAACGAACAAATCTCATAAAGCTACAAGATACCGGAAAAAGGCATTTTCCGTACCTTCCGCCCAAATTTCCCGGGTATGACACACACGCCGCTTCATTTGGAGACCGATACCGGCACCCGCGACTCCCTTAGCTGGGAATTCGACGGCATCCGAATGGGCCACGCTGTCTCCAAATTCCGCGTGCTCACCGAATTCACGGCCGCCAGCCCAATGACCGACGTCGTTCGCCTTCACATCGGACTGAAAGGAAATTATAGTTTTCAGCACCGGCAGCTCGACACCACGTTCGACCTTATCGGCGGCCACCACAATATCCTTTACTCCAAGGATTTCGAGATGACCGTATACAACCGGACCTTCGAATTGGAAACTTTTGGCGTTCAATTTCCGCGGGAAACGTTCCTGAACTTTACCCAAAACGCGACCGACCTGCTGAAGCGATTTTCCGAAAGGATCATCAAAGGAGAGCCCGTCATCCTCACAGACGATTGGGGTGCAGTAGACCCCGCCATCCAACAGGTCATCGACCAGATCCTGCACCATAGTTATACCGGAGATCTTCAGCGCCTTTTCCTCCTCTCCAAAAGCATCGAACTCCTCGTTCTATGCGCAGAATCCTGCGACCGCGCGACTCGGGCAAACCCCCAATACCTGCGATCTGATGCCGACAAGGAAAGGATTCTCGCCGCCCGCGATCTTGTCAACGAAAGCGTCCACTGTCCGCCGAGCTTGTCCGAGATCGCCCGCACCGTCGGCCTCAACGAATACAAGCTCAAACGCGGCTTTAAAGAGACATTCCAAACCACCGTGTTCGGCTACCTCACCGCCCAACGTCTCCAACTGGCACGCCGTTACCTGCTCGATTCCCAAAAGACGGCAGCCGAGATCGCCTTCGAGCTGGGCTACTCCACCCCCCAGCACTTCAACAACGCCTTCAGGAAACATTTCGGCCATACTCCAGATTCCATCAGACCGGGCCGGCGCGAGGCGCGGTCTGATCGCAACGCAAAGCGCTAGAAAGAATCCGTAAAACGCAATCGCGGCCACCCTCGATCGCTTATCTTGCCACACAAAATAAATCGAAACACCATGAGCTCCCCATTGACGATCATCAACAGCATCGACATCCACGCCCCTGCCTCAAACGTTTGGAACGCCCTCACCAATCCCGCCGAGACAAAGAAGTATATGTTTGGCTGTGAAGCCCTCTCCGACTGGAAAGAAGGAAGCCCCCTGATCTGGAAGGGGAATTTCAACGGCGTCGAGCTCATCGCCGTCAAAGGGACCATCAAAAAGATCCGCCCCGGCCAATTCCTCGAATACACGGTGATCGACCCCAACAATCCCAAGATACCCGATCTGCCGGAAAACTACCTGATCGTCACCTGCGAACTCACCGAAAAGAACGGCGTCACCACCCTCACCGCCACCCAGGGCGACTACAACACCGTCGCCGAAGGCCCCGATCGTTACAAACATAGCATCGACGGCGGCGGCTGGGGCCCCATCCTCGAAGCCATAAAAGCCCAGGTCGAAAGCCGGTCATTTTAGCATTTTTTTATCTACAGTTCAGCATTTCTTCGCCTACCTTTATCTGTAGTAAACCTACTCTATGGTCTCTATTGTCAAAAGCTCCCGCGACACACGCAGCACCCTCATCTACAACGAGGAAAAGCTGGAACAAAATAAGGCGATATTTCTGGGCGCCTTCAACTATTGGCAAGAGGATAGCCAGTTGACTTTTGACGAAAAGCTGCAACGCCTACCCGAAGATGCGCCAGCTCGCCCGTGAATTCCTACAAAAGATAGACTTTGGGGACCAGCCTGCGCCCCTTGAAGAGCTCAATGCGCGCAGGAGCAGCAATTGCGACAGCGGCACCGGCTCCGACCCATGGATACGCATATTTCCAAAGAATGCGCATAACTCCACCCAGCCCCGCGGAACACATACCTCGGCCCCGATTTCCCGCCCAACTCGTACACCTATCGTCGCAATTCCGAACACTTTCCCGGCCGCCACAAATCCAATAGATTGAATCACATACTTTTACTCCTTTGGCACTTTTTTGGCTGCGCAAGCCGCAATCACCCGCCGCATGCTCACCAACCTTCTCAAAACCGCCTGGCGAAGTCTTACGCGCAACGCGACCTTCTCCCTGCTCAATATCCTCGGCCTGGCCTTCGGCCTGGCTTGCAGCCTCCTCATCTTCCTTTGGGTCCGGGACGAGCGGAACATGAACGCCTTCCACAGCAATAAGGCCGATCTCTACAGCGTCTATGAACGTATTTTCTCCCAGAATAAGGTAGAGGGAGCTTACTGGACGCCCGGGCCGCTGGCCGCCGAGCTCAAACGTCGCCTTCCGGACATTAGATTCGCCAGCGCGTTCGACCCCAATCAGTCCGCCACCTTCGAAGCCGGTGATAAAATCATCACCATGCAAGGTGCCGCTGCGGATTCAGATTTCTTTAGAATGTTTTCCTATCCCGTCCTCGAAGGCACGGCCGCCGGAGCCCTGGATGCCCCCGATAAAATCGCGATTTCAAAGAAAATGGCGGATAATTTCTTTGGCAGTCCGGCTGCAGCGATCAACAAAACCATCCGCTACGACAACGCCAGAGTATTCCGCATTGCAGCCGTCTACGAAGACCCGGGAACCAATAGCTCGGACAGGTTTGATTACGTTGTCAACTGGCCCTTTCACCTCGACGTAGTCGACTGGGAGAAAGAATGGATCTATCGCAGTCCCCGAACATATATCCAGCTCAAGCCCGGCGCCAACCCCGCAACGGTTGACGCCCAAGTGCTGCACTTTATGGACAGCTACCTGACTACCTCCCGCGAAGGCGCCGGCTTCCACATTGAGCTCGGCCTGCAGAAATTCGATGAGATCTATCTTCGGTCGATATTCAGGAATGGCCATCCGGCCGGCGGCCGAATCCAATACGTGCGGCTATTCACCATCGTTGCCATCTTCATCCTGCTGATCGCCTGTATCAACTTCATGAACCTGAGTACGGCGAGGTCGGTCAAACGGGCGAAAGAAGTCGGCATCCGCAAGACGATTGGCGCGTCACGCATTTCGCTCATCAGTCAGTTTATCGGCGAAGCCCTGCTGATCGTGTTCTTTTCAGCTGCCCTCGCCCTATGTATGGTGGCAGCCACCCTTCCGCTCTTCAATACGATAACCAGCAAACAAAT
>Ga0302218_10001046_pt1 | contig 9348 bp, 7 predicted proteins | sample II_Palsa_E1_1_FD_194567 | JGI IMG/M metagenome (GOLD analysis project Ga0302218, IMG submission 194567) | Peat permafrost microbial communities from Stordalen Mire near Abisko, Sweden - II_Palsa_E1_1 | ecosystem: Environmental > Terrestrial > Soil > Palsa > Peat permafrost | place: Sweden... | reverse complement strand
GAAAAATAGTTGTCAAGCCAATTTTTCGGAAACCAATCTTCTGCTGCCGAGTTTGGCATATTTGAGAGTGTGCACGTGCCGCGAATCGGCAAGCGCAGCCGATGCCAAAACGTTTTGGTATTTTCGTTGACAACATTCCTCGTGGACGTACAATGCCGTACTCCGACCGAAAAACGGAGGCTCGATGCCGAGCGCCGCAATACTTGGACGAACTCAAAATATTTCGCACCTCGCAGACCGAACCTCCACAGGATCATTCGCAGCACTAGCATCAACTCTAGCGATAAGCGTGTCCCGCGTCGACGAATGGTATCTCGTGAGTTTGCGCAACCAAACCGGAGCTAACTAGATCTTTCGCGACAGGCAAGGGGGGAAGAATGGCATCACGATCCAGCAAAATCCTTCTGGTTATAGCGGCATTATGCTGTGCACTGCCTTCCTTATTTCGATCGACTCCGCTGGCAGCTCAATCTCCTGTCTCCGTCAGTTCGAAGCCGATTCAGGCTGCAGAGCCGCTGGATATTGACCGAGGAGCGGCCGCGCTCTGGCAGAGTCTTCTAAAACTTCACACTCGCACGAGCTTGCTGATGGTGACCGCGCACCCGGACGACGAAAACGGAGGAATGCTGACCTATGAATCGCGCGGGCAAGGAGCGCGAGTCACGTTGTTGACACTCAACCGCGGGGAAGGCGGCGCGAACGTCATGTCATCGGATTACTTCGATGCGCTCGGACTGGTGCGCACAGAAGAACTTCTGGCGGCCGATCGTTACTACGGAGTCCAACAATTCTGGACGCGAATGATTGATTTCGGTTTTTCAAAGACGAAAGAAGAATCACTCGATAAGTGGGGACACGATCAAACTCTTTCGGATGTAGTGCGTGTCGTACGAATGACCCGTCCTCTGGTGATTACTTCGGTGTTCGTCGGAGGCCGCACCGACGGGCATAGCAATCACCAAGTATCCGGGCAGATGGCGCAGGAGGCTTTCAAAGCGGCAGGAGATCCGGCCATGTTTCCCGAGCAGCTCAAAGAGGGGCTGCACGTTTGGAAGCCAATAAAGGATTACGCTCTGGTGCCGTTTTCTCCTGCCACCGACAAGGGAATTCTTGATTACGCAGACGGAAAATTCTATCCCGCGGAATTTCACAACTACACGGACGACACCGTCATAAAGGGCGCGCTTTCCGCTTCCGTTGAAATCCCAGAAGGCGAATACGATCCGGTCATCGGACTAACATACTTGCAGATTTCTCGACTGGGTCTCGGCCGCCAGAAGTCGCAGAGCGGCGGCAGGAGCTTGCCGCCGGCCGAAGCCGAGATGACGCCGTATCACCGGTTTGCGTCGCGCATCTCTGCGCAGGATAAAGAATCTTCATTCTTCGATGGCATCGACGTTTCACTCGCGGGTATAGCGACTCTGGCGCAAGGCGGCGATTCCGCTTTCTTGAAGGATGACTTAGCTCAGATTAATTCGCTGGTTGAAAAGGCCATGAGTGATTTTTCGGCGCAACATCCGGAAGGGATTGCTTCGACGCTGGCGGCTGGCCTCAAGAAGACGAACGAGCTGGTCGAAAAAGTTGGGAGCAGCAATCTTTCGGAGGATTCGAAGTACGACGTGATGCACGAATTAAACGTGAAGCAGGCGCAGTTCGAAAATGCGCTGGCGGAATCGCTGGGCATTTCGGTGCTTGCGACGCTGGCTCCTGAGAAAGACCCAACCGGGCCTTTTGCGCGCTTTTTCAGAAATCAGCCGACCTTTCAAGTGGCGATCCCCGGACAAGAATTCTGGGTAAAGATTCATACGACGAGCCCAACCAATCTTCCCGTGGAATTGCAGAGCGCCGTGCTAGAAAGTCCCATGAAGGATGAATTCACCTTCGATCCGGCGACGCAGACGGGAAGCACACTGAAGGGCAATCAGTCTGCGGACCTGCGGTTTACAGTTCACGCTGCAACCAACGCCAGCTACACACGACCTTATTTCACGCGTCCAAATATCGAGCACCCCTACTACGACATCCAAGACCCAAAATATCTCAATCTGCCGTTAGCTCCGTATCCCCTCTCTGCCAGAGTGCATTTAGCATTCGACGGGGTGCCATTCGAAATAGCACAGGTAGTGCAATCCGTGAAGCGGGTAACCGGCCCGGGCACAGTTCTCGAGCCGCTGATTGTGGGTCCGGCTATATCAGTTTCGATTTCGCCGCAGGCGGGTATTGTTCCGCTCGACGCAAAATCCTTCGACGTGACGGTGAGTATTCACAGCAACGTAAAAGGTCCTGCGAAGGGAACGGTGCGACTTGATTTGCCGGAAGGCTGGAAGGCGCCGCAGGAGGAATTTTCAACGTCGAAAGACGGGGACGACCAGTCACTCGCGTTCCACGTGACGCCGACAAAGTTGGCGGAAAAGCCTTACGCCATCACTGCTGTGGCGACTTATGACGGCCACGATTACAAAGAGGGCTACCACACGATCGGATATCCGGGTTTGCGTCCTTACAATCTCTATCACGCTTCCACATATCGGGCTTCCGGAGTTGACGTGAAGGTCGCACCGGGTCTGAACGTGGGATACATCGTGGGCGCCGGCGACGATGTCCCTCAATCGCTTGAGAATTTGGGGCTCAACGTTCATTTCCTGAGTCCGGAAGACTTGGCCAGCGGGAATCTCTCAAAATTTGACGCCATCATTCTCGGCGTGCGCACTTATGCCGCGCGAGAGGATCTCAAAATTAATAATGGCCGCATCCTCGACTATGTGAAGAACGGCGGCGTGGCGATCGTTCAATACAACACACCGGAGTACGACCATAACTACGGCCCATATCCCTACAAAATGGGTTCCAATCCGGAAGAAGTAACTGACGAGAATTCCAAGGTGGAAATCCTGGCACCGGCAAATCCCGTTTTCAACTGGCCAAACAAAATCACCAGTAAAGATTTTGAGAATTGGGTGGAAGAGCGCGGCTCGAAATTTCTTGAGAGCTGGGACTCAGCGTATGAGCCGTTGCTGGAAACGCACGATCCCGGCCAGGCTCCCCAAAAAGGCGGCCTCCTTTTTGCGAAATACGGGAAGGGCGTTTACATCTACAACGCCTACGCCTTCTACCGCCAGATGCCTGAAGGCGTACCCGGCGCGTATCGCTTATTCGCCAACATGGTTAGCCTAGGGAAAAATCCTCACTGATCAGTACTCAGCTCAGCACGCGAGCACCGCGAAGAAGGAAAAGTCCGCGCTGATCCAGCTGAGAAGAGAGTGAACGTATTTGACGCCGGACCTTACTCACTTCTCGTCCGGTTGCGGTTGCTCCTGCTGGATGTTGTAGAGAAACGTTTTCATTGTTGCTTGGCGGCGGGCGTTCTCGTCCGCGACGCGCGTTGAGGCGGCTTCGTAGAGCTTTATTTCTTTTCGTTTCTGCTCCGGTTGTCCCACGTGCTCATAGATTTGGGCCAGACGATAGTGCGCGTCCGCGGAGTCCGGGTCCATGCGTGCGCAGATTTGGGATTCGGCGAGAGCGTCTTGCCATTGTCCCAACCATCGATATGCTTTCCCCAGTTGGCAATGCGGAGAGGCGTCTTTTGGGAGGAGACCAGATGCGGTGTGAAGGCGGCGTAGAATTTCGCCGGAGTGAGTTTTGTCACCGGAAACGGAGTCCCGGCGAAAAAGCGAAGCGCCGCAATAGAACTGCATCTGGCCTTCCTTAGGTTGGCTGTCTGAGTATTCACAGAGTCTTGCAACCGCGCCGGGATCGGGGGGAGAGGAGCGGTCGACCTGAATGTCCCCCAAATACTTCATCGCAAGTTCGGGCTCGGGAGCCAAGTCGGCCGCGCGCAGGAGATAGCGGGTGGCTTCTTCATCCGTGCCCGCGAAATACTCGATCATGCCGAGCGCTACTTGGATTCGCCAAGAGTCCGGCTGTAGGTCTTCGGCTTCTTTAAGAACGACCTTGGCAGCGTCGAAATTTTGATGGCGGATCAATTCGATCGCGAGCGAGACACGATACTTCTCCTCGTTTGGAGCCAGCGCCACGGCGGCCTGATAGCTTTTCACGGCTTCCAGGTTATCACCGCGCGCCTCTTGGATGTCGCCGAGCAGATCTTCGAGCTCGGCGCTGTCGCCAAGCTCCTTGCACTTTTCCGAGCTCGCCAAGGCATGGTCCAAACGACCCGCGCGGAACTGCGCGAGAGCGAGATTGAATTGCGACTCGGGACGACCCGGGTCGAGATCCGCCACCGCCTGAAATTCGTCAATGGATTCGGAAAATTTCCCGTGAGAGATCAGGAGCTCTGCCAGACGCTGCCGAAAAACCAACTCGTCTTTGGGAGCCAGTTGCGTCGCGTGAAGCAACTCCAGCGTTTGATGGAAATCGGCATGCATTCCCATTTGCGCTTCCAGGTAAACGAGGCCGGGTTGAGGATCGTGCGTGCGGGAAAATAGGGGCTCTGCCAAACTTGCCGCGCGTTGCCAATTTTTCGATTGCAGTTCCGCAACGGAGGTGGCCATGACAAGCCGAGCGTCCGCCGGATTCAGGGCCAGAGCTTTTTCCATTTCCGCGGCGGCTTCCGAAGTATTTCCCAGGCCGAGAGCCACGGAAGCTTTCAGCCTAAAGAATGCGATTCGTTGTTCAGTGCCGCTGGGCGGTGAAAGGCCTGCCAATGCGCTTTGGGCTTCCTTATATTTGTGGAGGCGCGCGAGAACGACACCCCACTCCATTCGAATCTGCGGGGCGCCGTGGCTAACTCTTGCCGCATGCGCGAGCACTGGCTCAGCCTTTTCCAACTGGCCTCCGCGTTCATAGATCTCGCCGAGTGTTGCAAGCGCGGTGGTGTCGTCAGGCGCAGATTGTAGGGCGTTCTGGAGCTCTTCTTCGGCGCGGTCGTTCTGCCCGGCGATCGAGTACGCCTGGCCCAGCAAAATCCGCGCGGCAGAGTCTTTCGGCCGAGTTTGAAGATAGCTGGAGAGAATTTGTATTGCGTCTTCTGTATCTCCGCGGGAGAGAGAGGATCGTGCCTCAGCGAGCGGCCCGGATAATTGAAGCGGATGCGCTTGCGGTGTGGATTGATTCTGCTGTGCGCCGGGAGCGAGCGCGAAACAAAAAAGCAAGGAAGCGCACTCACACAGGGCGAATCGCCAGAAAATCCCGCACGTCTTCACGGTTATCGCTTTTCCCCGATCCGTCGCCCAGCGTAGCGGATCTCTGCATATCGCAACAGCAGTTCTAAATTCCGGCCCGCCTGCCTCCCCGAGACTTTGCCGCGACGCAGGTTAATGCCGAAACGTTTCAGTATACTCGCACTTCTTTCCTTGTCCGTGCCCGATCACGCTGCTATAGTGCGCGCTCGATATTCGATTGAGTTTTGACCCCAATCGGCAGAACCCTTGCCGTCACTGAGCCAGGACGCGTAACGTGGCCGAAAACCAAGCGCCACAACTTCCCTCCGAGATCGCTGTAGCCTCCCAAAAACTTGTTCGCGGCATGGGCTTGGTTCAATCCACAGCCGTAAACATGGTGGACATGATTGGCATCGGCCCCTTCATCACCATCGGCGTGATCCTTTCCGCCATGGGCGGGCCGCAGGCTGTGCTTGGCTGGTTTCTCGGCGCATTGTTTTCCGTCTGCGATGGAATGGTCTACGCTGAACTGGGCGCGGCGATGCCGGGAGCCGGCGGAGCATATATTTATTTTCGCGAGGCTTTCAATCCGCGCACTTGGGGGCACCTATTCTCATTCCTCTTTTTGTGGGAAACAATTTTCGTGGCTCCGCTGGGCATCTCGGCCGCCAGCGTCGGCTTTGCCGAATATACTCATTATTTCTTTCCGGGATTAAGCCACGCCGGCGTCGGCTTCCTTGCAGCAGGCGATTGTGTGCTCATCACTTTCCTGTTGTACCGCCCCATTAAAGAAGTAGGGCGTTATTCAGTGGTGATGTTGGGTGTGGTGTTGTTTGCGATGTTTTGGGTAATCGTTGCCGGCCTCATACACATAAACACGAAAATGGCATTTGATTTTCCGCCGGGAGCATTTCATCTCTCGAAGCCGTTTTTCTACGGGTTGGCGGCGGCTACCTTAATCGCGATGTATAACTACGGCGGCTACAACAACATCACCTACCTCGGAGGCGAAGTCCAAAATCCCGCGAAGAATATCCCCAGGGCCATTGTGTTTTCGGTTTTGATCGTCGCGGTCCTCTACCTATTAATGAGTGTGGTGATCATCGGTACGATTCCGTGGCGCGAAGCCGCGGTCTCGCACGCTGTGGTGTCAGAGTTTATCGGCAAGTTGTATGGCGCACGCGCGGCGTCTGTGATGACGTGCCTGATCCTGATTGCGACACTCGCGGGGATTTTCACCATGAGCCTGGGCTATTCGCGGGTCCTCTACGCCGCGGGCGCGGAGGGAAACTTTTTCAAGGTGTTCGGCCGCGTTCATCCCACAGGCCGCTTCCCGACTTTTGCAGTTGTGGCCACCAACGCGATGGCCATTCCACTCTGCTGGTTTTCGCTGGAGCGGCTGATTTCGGCGATGATGATCATTCAGATTGCTTTTCAGTTCATCCCTCAGATATTCGCGGTGTTCGCCATTCGCAAATATCGGAAGGAAATCAAGCGTCCGTTCGGTATGTGGCTTTACCCCGTCCCGGCGCTTATTGCGCTCGCAGGGTGGATCTATGTGGCGTCCACGCCGGAACAGAGGCAATACCTTGGCACCGCTGTGATTCTTTTGTTGTTGGGTTTGGGTGCGTACTTTCTCAGGGCGAGGGCTGTCAAATCATGGCCGCTAGGATAAGCGCGGTCACCTAGGCTTGAGGACTTCGCACTGCGCTTAGGCTTTCCTAGGGGGACAGCAGGAGTCGCGCACGATGAGCTGTGTCTTTAGCACGGCTGGCGTCGGTACGCTCACCCGTCCTTCGATGTGATCGATCAAGAGTCTCGCGGCAATCATTCCTATTTCTCTCGCGGGCTGGCGCACCACGGTGAGCCTTGGCCGAAGCAGAGTCGCCCAATAAAAATCGTCGAAGCCAAGCAGGCTGACCTCGTCGGGGCAGGCGAGGCCGATCTCCTGAATGGCAGCCAGCGCGCCCAATGCCATCATGTTGTTGGTGCAGAAAATTGCCGTGGGGCGTTGCCCCCGCGTTAAAAGCTGCATCGCGTGAAAATGGCCGCTTTCCATGTCGTTGTGCCCGGCATGAATCATCGACCGGTCCTGGCGGATTTTCGCGCTACGAATCGCGCTCATAAATCCCTGCAGGCGATCCACCGACGTTCCGCTGGAAGCATCGCCTGCAATGATTCCGATATCACGGTGCCCCAGACTCAGTAAGTAGCGTGTGGCGCTATCGGCCGCACCGGTATTGTCCACGCCCACTCTTCCGATGTATGGATCACGCGCGAGCGGGTAGCGGTCCGCGTAGACCACCGGAAGATTTCCCAGGACAGATCTGGTTTTCCCGCCGACTGAATTTATGGCCGGGACGCGCACAATACCATCGACGCGGCGCCGGTGAAACGACTCGAGGTAATTGCGCTCTTCTTCCCAACTTTCTCTGGAGTCTCCGATCAGGACGGTGAAATTCGCCGAGGCTGAATAGTCTTTCGCGCCTCGCACCAGCTCGATGTAAAAGTTGTTCGAGAGATCGGGGACGACGATGGCAATCGAGTGTGTTTTCTGAAGGCGAAGACCTCGGGCGAGATCGTTCGGGAAATATCGCAGCGTCTTGATCGCTTCGTCAATCCGGCTGCGCATGTCTGCGCTCACGTAGTCTGAATTGTTCAGCGCCGCGGAGATTGTGGAGACGGAAGCCCCTGCCGCCTTCGCGACTTCGCGAATCGTGACGTGGCGCTTTACACGCTTCGCTTTTGACTTCAATCCAATTCTTCCCGCCGCGCTCTTCAGAGATGGATTCATTGAGTTTTGCAAGCAGGAGCTTACTAGAAACCGTCATAAAGCCAAAACCAAAACGTTTCGGGAAATCATTGTCATGCAAAGTGCCGGATGTATACTTTCCGTGGCCCGCGCGAGCGGGTAGCAGGTTGACGATCCGATGAAGCAACTTGGGGCTCACGTTCTATCCCGGCGGGGATTCCGTCGTGGGCGGCATTGTGGGCGACATCAAAGTGAACGTCATCGACTCGAATCGGCCGGTCGAATCCGTTTACGCCGCGATTTTACGATACCGATGGTTTCTTCGCCCGAATGAACGCACTGACGAATTTGCCTTCCACCTGGGACGCAATTGCATCCGCGTCGACGCCCTGCGCGCTCAGAAATTGTCGAGCATCTTCCACTTTGTAAACTCGCGTCGGTTCAATCGTTACATCTTCAAATCCGGCTGCCGTCAACTTCGACATGTATTCCGAATCCTTTAGCGCGCCGGCCACGCAGCCAACCCACAGCTCGATATTTCTCCTGATTTCCGGAGGTACGTCACCGCGCACGACAACGTCAGACACGGCGAATCTTCCGCCGGGCCGGAGCACGCGATAAGCTTCCGCAAGCACCCGGTCTTTGTCCGCCGAAAGATTGATTACGCAGTTTGAAATCACAACGTCAACGCCATTCTCAGGCAGCGGAATATTCTCAATCTGACCCTTAAGAAATTCGACGTTTTGAATTCCCGCTTTTTTCTGATTTTCACGCGCAAGCGCCAGCATTTGATCTGTCATGTCCAGCCCATACGCCTTCCCTCCCGGACTGACGCGCTTTGCCGACAACAGCACATCGATCCCGCCCCCAGAACCGAGGTCCAGCACGATTTCGCCCGGCTGCAATTGCGCAAGGGCGGCGGGGTTTCCGCATCCCAGCGAAGCAAGCAGAGCCTGCTCGGGAATCCCAGATGTCTCGCCCGATTCGTAGAGATTAGCCGTGATCGGGTCGCCGCCGCAGCACTTCGACGAAGGAGAAGTGCCGCACGAAGCCGCACCGCCCGATGCAACCCGGCTCGCAGCCTCTCCATACTTCTCTTTTACTGCCTGCGTGATCTCATTCGAATCAGCCATCGGCTTCTCCTTGATTTCGTCGTTCACGAATACTATATTCGCTTAGGCGAATATAAGCAATGAGCAAACCAACTGTCGATCTCATGTTCCGCGCTTTTTCGGATCGCACGCGGCTCCGCATTCTGCATTTGCTGCTGCGCGGTGAAATGTGCGTCTGCGATATCGTGAACATCACCCGAGTGCCGCAACCCACGGCCTCGCGCCACCTCGCTTACCTGCGCAGGGCGGGACTCATAAAGAAGAGGCGCCAGGGTCTCTGGGCCTATTACAAACTCACGCCTGCAACTTCCGCGTTTCATCGCAGCCTCATTGGCTGCCTCAAAAAGTGCTTTCGTGATGTTCCGGA
>Ga0302218_10001006_pt1 | contig 9564 bp, 6 predicted proteins | sample II_Palsa_E1_1_FD_194567 | JGI IMG/M metagenome (GOLD analysis project Ga0302218, IMG submission 194567) | Peat permafrost microbial communities from Stordalen Mire near Abisko, Sweden - II_Palsa_E1_1 | ecosystem: Environmental > Terrestrial > Soil > Palsa > Peat permafrost | place: Sweden... | reverse complement strand
TCAGAAATATTACGATTATGGTCAAGATATAGAAATATAGATAAATCTGATATATATGGGTTTTATGAGACAGTAAAAAGAGATAGGGAAAACTTAATGATACGAGGAAAATGAATCTTTAAACCAAGTTTTATCAAATAAGGTTAAAGTGCTTTAATTCCTCAACCTCTCTTATCAGCTAATTTCTTTAGGATCCTATCAGCTAATTTCTTTAGGCACCTATCAGCTAATTTCTTTATTATTTAGGCACCTATCAGCTAATATATTTATTATTTAGGTACCTACCATATAACTTAACAGCCTATTTCAGAGTAGTTAGTTTAGCAGGAAATTTATTTATTATTTAGGTGCAGTCTTAATGAATCCTATCTCTTAACAGTCTTTAAGGGCATCCCTATATCTTTGCTGATTGATTTATTAAGGTTTCAGCAATCTTTATTCCATATCCCTTAGCAGTCTTTCTGAGCCATTCTTTAGCAATAAATTTATTTATTATTTAGAAAATAATAAACCAATTGCAAGTTTAATTGCTTAGCTCTTTAAGTCTTTATTAATCCCACATTTTTAAATTATTATAAACCGCTAATATCACCCGAAATTCGCTATATACTCATACAAAAACTGAAGTAATATAATGTTATATATCGGGAAAAAAGGATTAATTTCTATTAACAGTAATATTTTTAGATCTCATTTAAAGGAGGCAGAATTGGTGGCAGGTTATTCAACTGAATATTCATCAATGGGATTTGCAATGTTTTTTATAGCAGAATATGGTAATATAGTCTTTATGTCTTGGTTAAATGTTTTATTATTTTTCGGGGGTTCTCCTTTTGGACTGACTATTATTAAATTATCGTTATTATTATTTATGTTTATTTGGGTTCGTGTAGCCTTTCCTAGATATCGTTATGATCAATTAATGAGATTAGGATGGAAATCTTTTTTACCTTTATCTTTAGGGTTTATTTCATTCTATTCTACTATTTTTTTATTATTTCATTAACCCTTTCCCGACTTCTGGTTAAGTTTACATTCTCATATTTAGACTAAGTAGCACATTAGTGTAGCTGACCTAAGGGTCGAAAAAAGAAAACGAATAGCATTATAAAGCATCGTTAAGTAATAAGCGTTATGCGTTTATTTCATTCGGGTATTAAAATAAATATCCGGTCTAGAAAGACTCCTACAATGATATGATAATCTTCGTAATATTTTGATATACGGAGAGTAAATACAAAGTCGAAAAAGAGCCGCAATGTAGGTGATGACGGCTCATAAAAGAAAAAATGCCTCAATTAGATATATATACATATTTTACTCAATTTCAATGGCTTCTTGTAATATTTTCACTTATTTTTATATTAATTAATGGTCAATTTGTACCGACATTTCACTCATTATTTATAATACGTAATTTTATCGGAACATTATTAGATTCACAAAAATCTGAATCAAAAGATAATCAAACTTTAAAAGGGTTTGATTTTGAGAAAAGTAAAACAGCGATAATTAAAAATTCACAAAACTCATTAGCGATAGTATCTCAATGGGATCTTATTTATGAAAAATATCGTTCTGAATCAACTAAAACTCATAGTAAAAAATCAAGTACTAAAGTAAACGAATCTCAAAAACCAAAATCTGTAAAAAAAAAAGTATCACGCCAACCATCTAAAGAAGTTGGTTCTAAAAAATAGATCTTTATTAAATTCTTGTGCGTAAATTTATTGTTAATGCAAGGGATCACCCTTATGTTAAAATTTAACGCCGGGAAATTACAAATTGAATGGTTCGTAGGACAATCAGACGTCCGGAAACCCGCCCTTTAGGTAGGGTGGAAAAGAAAAGAAAATGACTTTATTAATATCTCCATTAGAACAATTTAGAATAGTAGATTTAATTAAACTTGGAATTGGTAAATACGATATCTCTTTAACTAATTCATCATTAAATTTATTAATTATTTTATCAGTTTTGACACTAATATTAAGCAACTTTAACTCTACTAAAAAATTATTTATAATTCCTTCAAATTGGCAATTAATTTTAGAAAGTATATATAAATTTATATTATCAATAGTTACGGATCAAATAGGTAATGACGGTAAAAAATATTTTACTTTATTAACTAGTATTTTTTTATTTATTTTATTATCTAATTTTTTAGGTATGATTCCTTATGCTTTAACAGTAACTAGTCATCCAATAATAACATTAGGGTTTGCCTTCTCATTATTTATAGGTATAACTACAATTGGTTTATTAAAACATGGATTACATTTTTTTCATTTATTTGTACCATCAGGCGTACCAACTGCATTATTACCAATAATAATAGTAATAGAAGTAATAAGTTATTTAACACGTCCTTTAAGTTTAGGAGTACGATTATTTGCGAATATGTTTGCTGGACACACATTATTAAATATTATTTCATTATTTACATGGAATATCTTAATCTATGGTGGTATATTAGGTATATTAGCATTAATACCAGTAGCCCTAATAGTAGCATTAATATCATTAGAATTTGTAATATGTTTTTTACAAGCGTATGTATTCACAGTATTAGTAGCTTCATATTTAAATGATGTTATTAATTTACATTAGAAAATTGTAAGGTAACGTCATATGATTGAAAGCGTAGCGCGGTAAAACTGAAGGAGCCAAAATCAAAGAACCTATATTAATGTAAACTAGAACTTAGCTGGGCCAACCTAATGGTAACCCACTTGTCTCCGCCTTAACAATATTAGACCCTTTGAAAGCGTAGCGCGGGAGCCCACTTGTATCCACCATAAAGCAAAGAGAAGGGAAACCCACTTGTATCTGGCTTAATGGCAAGCGAAGCGCGAAAAGGAAAACAAGAGAATGGTAACCCACTTGTCTCCAACAGAAACGGAAATAGATAAAATATATAAATAAGATGTAAGGGTAATACTTTTGAATCCAGGTTTAATCTAATATATATACTAAAACCCGGGCAAGCAAGCAATGGTAACCGACTTGTCTCCAGCTTAACATGAATATTAGATTAAGAAAAGCGAGTTAAGGGAAACCCACTTGAATTAAGCGGAACAAGAGATAAAAAAATCAGCGCATATAGGAAAACCTAGCTTAACAGGAGGCGCGAAGCTAAAATTAGAATGGGTGATACCTTAGAAGTACGGAACTTTTATAAAATTTAAGGGTGGCTCAGCCACTTCCAAATGGACGACTAAGCGGAAATCCTAGAGGAAAACTTAAAGTAAAGACAAGAACCGTTTATTATATTATTTGCACCCCGTGTTAGATAGCTGAGCGATCTTTCCCGGGGTCTGCCAACACGTTATAATTAGCAGAAACCCAATGAAAAGGACAAGTGAATCACAAGGAATACAAACAAATTAATGATATCCAAGCTGAAACCACGCCAACTCCAGTTTCGGCCTTATTACATGCAGCGACTATGGTAACTGCAGGTGTTTATTTATTAATACGTTTATCACCAATATTCTCAATGACACCAATAACTTTAACAATAATTTCAATTATTGGGGCTTTAACAGCATTTTTCGCGGCATCCTCTGGATTAGTACAAAATGATGTTAAACGTGTGATTGCATATTCTACTTCTAGTCAATTAGGGTAACTTCCCTTTTATTTATTATTTAAATAAAACTAATCGCCAAGAATCCAGTACCCGCCATTAAATTTAGCCGGGTATTTGAGATACTAACATATTATTTTAAACCTCATCCTCTAGTAGCCTTACTTTTAATATCTTTTAACATAATAGATTATTTAATAACTCATCCACTAGAAATACTAAACCCCCCATTAAGTTTATTTTCTATCTTACCAGATTATAAAATTAATTATCGACTAGAAACCTAACCCGCCATTAAATTTAGTTTAGCTATTAACATCTTATTTTATAATACATGGCATATTACCTGACCTCGCCGTTAAGCTTCTTTACAGTGAATAAAATAAAAGTTAATAGGCGAGACACCTGACCTATCAGTTAAGTAATGAGACCAACTAACATATTAAAAGTTATCGGCGATAACCTTGAAGCGGCCTTAAGGCCGCTAAGCTTGCTTGCCGACATTAAGAAGGCTAAGCTGATTAATCCGAAGACATAGCTATAAACCTTACCCCGCAATTAATATTAGAAGAAAAAAATAATATTTATTTATGGGACAATTACCTTGAACTTGTAGCAATAATGCTAATTTAAGATTATGAAAGAAAATAAGTTTTACGTCAAGTACATTGGTTTCCAATTCTTTTACCTTCATATTTAAGAATTTAGACAATCCCTTTAATTAGCGAACACTCATTATAGATTTGGTATCACATTTTATCTATATTAAACGTTGTTTATGAATTGGCACGTATTATTCATAGTCTTCGCGCGACTTTTTTCTTTTCTTCTTTCTTCATTGCATTTTCAGGTCTTTGCTTTATCTCTCTTAAGGGTTTTATAGGAATTTGATGGTAACTATCTCTACTTTTACATTAACTTTGATTTATTAAATATTAAATTATATGGGATCTTATATTGTAATACATTAAACTCAATGTATGCTAAAATTGGTTGATGAGGGCAAAAGATATGTTAGTGCAATGATCATATGCTCTATTAAAATTTCACTATACGCTGAAACCTAATGAAATATATATACATTAATTATGTAATAAATATATATAATATAGAAATCAGCTGATATACAATATCTCAGAGACTATACGTGAAACAATTAAAGAATTTAATTGAAAATATAGGCCAAATTAGAGATAACAGAATTATCTAAAATAATTGATATGGTACTTGCGTGTGGTTTATTTTACTTTGATTTATCATTTTTTCATTTAATAAATCATGCCTTTTTTAAAGCATTGTTATTCCTTTGTTCAGGTGTAATTATTCATTCCTTTTATAATCAACAAGATATACGATATATGGGTGGATTTATATCATTTTTACCATTTGTATATTCAGTATTTTTAATAGGATCTTTATCGTTAGCAGGTTTTCCCTTTTTAACTGGATTTTATTCAAAAGATTTGATATTGGAATATGGTTTAACCGCCTTTACTGTATCCTCATATTTTGTATTTTGGTTAGCATTATTTACAGTAGGATTAACCTCATTTTATTCATTTCGTTTATTATATTTCTTATTTTATAATAAACCATTTTCACTTAATTATACTTATTATACGCGTATACATTCTACTAATATTTTTGGATTATTACCATTAGGTATATTAGCGATATTTGCCATCTTTGCCGGTTATTTAGGTAAAGATTTATTTGTAGGCTTAGGTTCGGCATTTTTACCTTTTCAAAAATTAGATATTGATGCAGAAGTCTTACCATTATCTTGGAAATTAACCCCTTTAATCTTTTCTTTATCTGGCTTTTTTTTCTCTTATTTATTTTATTTTTATTTTTTCCCGATTTTCCCGGCAATTTATCCATATATGTTTTTTAGTTATAAATGGTATTTTGATGTATTATATAATCGTTTAGCTTATTCAACCTTATTAATATCATATATTATTCCTTTTAAATCTTTTGATCGTGGTTTATTAGAATGGTTTGGCGCTAAAGGCTTAGGTAATTCATTAAAATCTTATGCTTTAAATTGGCAATCATTTCATACTGGTGATATTTTTCATTTTACATTCTTTTTCTTTATTTCTGTCTTAAGTATTTCAGCTATATATGCTTTTTTTATGATAAAAACAGGATTAAGTGTGTCACTTGGCTTATTATTATTATTTTTCGTAGCATATTTTATATAAAGGGGTTCCCGCTAACCTGCCGAGTTTCGCCATAATTTCTTAATGGTAACCCAACCAAGTTTAACCAATGGGTAACCAAAGCCAACCAACCGTGTTTTCGCTAAGGTCTCTTTATTTTTTACAGTGCTTATTATACTTTTATTAAAAAGGGGTATTTACTGCTAAGTAGGTGATTCCATAAAGGTTCTATTATTATGCTTTCCGGCGGGGCATATGCCCCGCTGTTTCAAAGGGTTTCTGGCTATTCTGGTTCCTGGGTGCGGATTCAAAAGGTGTATTATTGATACTGTCTTAAAATGGTTTACCCTTACTAGCTTATTTAAGTTTATAATTATGCTCTCTAATATATAGTAGGTTCAAGGTATTAACCATTACGATGGTATTTTATTTATTCTAGTTAAATTTTTATTAAAAGGTGTTTCTCCGTATTATACAGTTAAGCTCTCAAGCTATTAATCTAATAAATTAAATGTATTAGGGAGGATAAAGGTATCCTCCCCCTTATATTAGATTTAAAATGTATAATTAGTAACGCCCAACAATATGTAATATGTCTTGTTAACCTCTATTTAATGTGTATGAAGATTATACTTGATTTATTAATAAGATAGCCGATTTAAAGGCATTCAGGTAAAATAAGGCGCCGCTTAGGGGTAAAGAAAGGTGTTCAAGTGATGCTAGTTTAAAGGGTTTACGGCGAGTTGGGTATATTATTAAAGGGATTTACATCTAAATTGGGATTTAAAGGGGTTTCATATTAGATTAATTAAAGGGGATCCATATCCCAGATACGTTTCAAAGGTCTTTTCTACTATTATAACTTTATGGGTGATCGGCGGACTAGTCCGCCGATTCAAGTGTATTACAAGAGACTGTCTTAAATATATAAAATTGACTAGTCCGCCGATTCAAGTGTATTACAAGAGACTGTCTTAAATATATAAAATTGGCTAATATGGAAGGTTCAAGGGTATTACAGATACTGTATTTTATAGCCCGCGTCAGAGGTCTAGTCAGGGTTGTCTATTGAAGATGCGCGGGTTAACTCGCCCACTACGCTTTTGTATGTATTCAGATGTCTTGCTATTATTACGGATATTGAAGGTTCAAGGTCATTCAGGCTCCGCTTATCCCTTTAAGGCTTTACCTTTCCACAGGTGTCTAACTCGAGCTACGCGGCCCTTGAGCTTTACCATACTCATCGGCATATCATCAGAACTTAGAGAGAATTAGAAGTGGGAAGGGTTAAAGGGATTCTTGGAAATAGAAATTCCTAAAATATTCAACCATGTTAGAACTGTTAGTGATTTTGTGTTTATTACCTTTAATTTATCTTTTATTTTTTGATAAATTATATCGAGAAGTTTCTTTTCTTTTCAGTCTTTTTATATTTTCATATACTTTATTTATTTTTTTAACTTTAGATTTTAATTCTCCGGAATTTCAATGGACTTTTTCTATTTTAACTTATCAATTCGGTATTGATAATATTTCTATTTTTTTCATTATTCTTACGGCTTTTTTACAGCCTATCTGTATTTTAATTAATTGGAACAATACTCTTAATTTACGTTCTATTTTAGCTTATTTATTTTTAATAGAATTTCTTTTAATCTTATTATTCATGACTTTAAACACATTAGTCTTTTATATCTTATTTGAAAGTATTTTAATTCCTATGTTTATTTATATTGGTAAATTTGGGGCTAGAAGTCGTAAAATTGAAGCAGCTTTTAAATTTTTTATTTATACATATATCGGCTCTTTAGTTATGTTTATTGGTTTAGTTTATATTTATTATGTTAAAGGTACTTTAGATTTAGAATTATTATATGTTACCGAATTTTCTAAAAATGAGCAAATTTTCTTATGGTTAAGTTTTTTTGCCTCTTTTAGTGTTAAAATCCCTATTGTTCCTTTTCATATTTGGTTACCTGAAGCTCATGTCGAAGCACCTACTGCTGGTTCTGTCTTATTAGCTGGGATTTTATTAAAATTAGGTATTTATGGATTTATTCGTTATTCTATACCTTTATTCCCATATGGTTCTGCTTATTTTTTACCTCTTATTTATGCTATTGGTATAATAAGTATAGTGTATTCATCTTTAGCTACAATTCGACAAATAGATTTAAAAAAAATAATAGCATATGCCAGTATTGGTCACATGAACTTTGTTTTATTAGGTTTATTTTCCCAATCCATCGAAGGTTTAATGGGTTCAATGTATATTATGTTAAGTCATGGTTTTATCTCTAGTGCCTTATTTACGACAATAGGTATGTTATATGATAGACATCATTCACGTATATTATATTATTATCGTGGTTTAACTAATGTCATGCCATTATTCGCTGTGTTTTTCTTTATTTTAAATTTAGCTAATTTTAGTTTTCCTGGTACTGCCTCATTTATAGGGGAATTTATAATATTATTACCTTTATTAGAATTAAATACAATAGCAGGGTTATTAACTGCATTTAGTTTATTATTTTCAGCTTTATATTCACTTTGGTTAATAAATCGTGTAATATTTGGATCTTTAAGTATTTATATAACAAAATATAATGATCTATTTTTACGTGAATTTTCTATATTAATCTTATTTACATTTTTAATTATATATTTTGGTCTTTATCCTCAAATTATCTTTAATTCCTTATCTATGTCATTATCATATTATACTCTTATGCCTCAAATTAATATAGTCTAATTAATGTCTTATTAAGATAGTTTCCGCGGGATTTCTTTTCCGGTGTTCTTTTTCACTTATTTTTTCAATGCGAGGGTTGGCGCGCTTTAAAGCGCGCCATCCATCTTCGGCCTTTAATTATATTTTATTTTCCCTGTAACGCCTTAATTTGAGCTGGATAATAAGAGAATATGTGAGAGTAGTTAATAAAATAACTGATAGATATCTTGATTATTATAGTGTGTCTCAAATAAATTTGTTAAATGAGTCTAAATTTTTAAATGAGAGCGGACAATATTGTCCGCTATTAAACTTTCTATTATCTTAAATTCTGTAGTGGTTTAATTAGCGCGGATAATACAAATGCCTTTTACTTATATTTATTGAAAATAGGATTTAACGCCAGTAATGCCTTACTGTACTACTTTTATATTTCACTATCCCTTATTACAATTAATTATGGAGTATTACCATTACCCAGTGATGACCTATTAGGGTAAATAAAAGGAAGGATTTATAAATTTATAGTAGAATTATCTTATGTATCATTGCAATCTTATTTGATTTGATGTTATTTATAAAAGTTTAATGGGTGTGTATAAGACATTAGGCCTTTAAATAAATTTACTAAAACAGAGAAAATTTGGAGTAATATGTAACTGTTAGACTATGATGGAAAATTAGTAGTTTTAGTGTATAAGGATTGAATAGGATTCGGCGGAATCCTTGTGTCGTGCTTCTAGGGTATTATAGATGAAGAGGACATAATAGCTATGTAGAGGGTAGTAGATCGCCTGAGTTTTCTCTATTCTTAAAGGGTCTTTAAGGGTAAGCCGCATATAGTCGTCTATTAAAGGGGTATTTGTGGGTAAGCCTAATATAGTAGGAAAATCCTAGCAGAGAATCCCGGTATAGTTGAATAATCTTTGCATAGTGGTAGAACATCCTGCTTCATTTTAATTTAGTATTAGAGCCTGGTGATTGAGGTCATACTTGAGCCGGGATTAATCCCGGCTTCATTGTCATTTAGTATTTAAGCCTGATGCCCTTATTATTGGGTAATTGTGCCTGGA
>Ga0302218_10001002_pt1 | contig 9582 bp, 13 predicted proteins | sample II_Palsa_E1_1_FD_194567 | JGI IMG/M metagenome (GOLD analysis project Ga0302218, IMG submission 194567) | Peat permafrost microbial communities from Stordalen Mire near Abisko, Sweden - II_Palsa_E1_1 | ecosystem: Environmental > Terrestrial > Soil > Palsa > Peat permafrost | place: Sweden... | reverse complement strand
CCATGCCGCCATGAAACTGTTAGTTAAAAAGATCCTCGCAACAGAATATCCTTCGGGATTGATAGAAGAAGTAAAGAATGGCCTCGAACTGGTCACAAAAGCGCGCAGCGATCATTGGGATCTCGTCATCTCGGATATTTCGATGCCGGTGATGACCGGGCTGGAGGCCCTCGAGGAGATCAGAAAACATTCTCTCCGCGTGCCCGTCATCATCCTCAGCAGTCATCATGAAGAACAATATGTTCAGCATGCCCTCCGGGCCGGCGCTTCGGCTTATGTCCACAAGCACAGGATCCACGAGGACCTTTCCGCCACGATCCGTCGGGTACTCACACCACCTTCTGGAAATGGAACCCCAAAATAGAATAGCCCTCGTTGAAGTAGAATTTATGCGATCTGCTGTTCTGAATGTAGGTATTCGGCCGAATGACACGGCGATGAGTTTCCCATTCTGCCGCAGGCCGAAGCAATGAAACGTAGGAAAGCCGAACATCTCCGCCAGGTATCCGCCGAGCTGGGCGGCGTCTTCGGCGGGACGTAATTTATGGGCCAGCGGGATGTCCAATTTTTCCCATCCCGATTGTTATTAGGGGGAAACTTATTCAATTTCTCATCCCGTTCGCATGGAAAAAGCCATTGTCAAAGCCTGCGCAGGCATACTGGTGAATGTCGCTATCCTTATTTTGACGTTGTGGCATCTCGCCAACTATATCTGGGAGGAATGAAAATGGCCCTCCCCGAACTCGAACTCCACCGGCCGTCCCGTTGCCCTATCGCCTGGCTGACCAAAATTTATCCGGGCTGATCGCCCGATTAGCCTCCGAAGCCTCTCCCTCTTATAATAATTGTATTAAGCGTAGCAGTGCTTATTTATTTTGGTTTCGTCCACCAATTCCCTTCCTGGGCCTGAAAATAGTTTTTCGTTAGTGTAAAATTTTTAAATGTGGCCTTCAAATCACTTCTGTATTGGTACCTGGATGTTGAGGCTATCAATGGGAATTTGAGAGGTCGTATCGAAGGCATTCCAATCAATATCTTTGTGAGTTTTGATTATGCTTTCACGAATCGCCTGGACTTCTGCCTTTGGAGAGAGTTGGGATAACGCGTCTTTGGTAATCGCAAGGCAAAAGAATAAGACGATCATTAAATTTCTTGCGTGTTTCATATTTACAATTTATGATTTTATTTTTTGCAAATCACCATCTCCCCAACGCAAAGGGCCGCAGATCAAACTCCACCGGGCGCCCTATCACCCAATCACTCGCGATCTTCCCCACCACGCTGCTGAACTTAAACCCATGCCCCGAACAGGGGCTGACCACGAGGATCTGCGGACAACCCGGATATTCGTCGATGATAAAGTCCTCATCGGGCGTATTTGTATACATGCAAACCGAAGCCGCCTCGAAGACAGGCTCAATCGCCAGATAGGTGCGGGCAATGTCCCTGATCTCCTCGATCTCTTCGGCCTCGGCATCCTGTTGCAACTCCTCCGGCCGGATGTGCCGGCCTCCATGATGAAACCCGATCTTGATGCCCTGCCCCATATCCGGGAAGCCATAAAACAATCGTCCCTGCCCATACTCCCAGATATAAACCGGCATCCGATCCGACCGCAAAACAGCTCCCGCGCCCGCATCCCGAAACCAGCATACCACCTGCCGTTCGATATACAGCGGGAGACGCAGCTCGGGCAGCAAATCGCCCACCCAGGCCCCGGCGCTGACAATAACCTTCCCCGCCAGATAGCGCCCCTTCGAAGTCCTGACTTCCATTCCATCACCGGAAGGCGAGATGCTCTCCACCTTCTCGTCGCAACGAATTTCCGCACCCCTTGCCGCTGCGCCGGCCAGATGCGCCCTAACGCACTCCTCCGGAAAAAGGATACCGGCTCGTTGTTCATACACCGCAACCGTATCGTCGGTCGGCCGGAATGCCGGGAACCGCCGCCGGGTATCCGCCGCCTCCAGCCACTCATAAGGGAGGCCATGCGTCTCCGCGCTCAACCGCGCCCCTCTGACAACCATGGTGTCCGCTTTGCCGAGTAAAAGGCCGCCTGTTTCAACCAGCAAACGCCGGCCAGCCTCTTGCTGGAGTTCATCCCACAAGCCATAGGCTGCCCGGACAAAAGGAACATAGACGGGATTCTCATGGTAAGCCTCCCGGATGATCCGACTTTGCCCATGCGAAGACCCGTGGTCATGCGGGGGTGTGTATTGATCGATGCCGGCGACCTTCCCGCCTGTCTTCGCGAGGTGGTAGAGCGCCGAGCTGCCGTGCGCGCCCAGCCCGATGACGAGGATGTCGAAAGATTCGGTCATTTAAAGGTGAAGTAACCAAAAGTTTGCGAAATTCGCTATAGTATATGCCTTATACTACCATCGATCAAATATTAGCCGCACTCCAAACGATCATCAGCACCAGCGAAAAAACCGGTGATCGGGTTGGTTATTTTGCGGCGCTGTATTACAAGGTGACCGCCAAAGTAAAGGAAGGCATCGACAAAAACGAGTTTGAGAATGGCCCCCGGATGGAGCGCCTGGACGTTGTTTTTGCCAGCCGATACCTCGATGCGCTGCAGCAGTGGCGTGCGGGCCAGCCGGTGACCGAGTCCTGGAAAGTGGCATTGGACGCGACGCGCAGGTCTTCCCTTCTCATACTACAGCAGTTGCTGTTAGGTATGAATGCACATATTAATTTGGATTTGGGGATCGCGGCTGTGGAAACGACCGGAACAGGACAGCTGGCGGATATTCAAAAGGACTTCGATGCGATCAATACCATCATCTCCTCGCTAACCTTCGAAGTGATCCACGATATCGATCGGCTTTCCCCGTTGCTGTCGTTGATTGGACTGCATGCCAGCAACAGCGACTCTCTTTTGATCCAGTTTAGCATTACCAACGCGAGAGACGGCGCATGGGCATTTGCAGAAGACCTTAGCCAACAGCAGGGAGCAGCTCATGATGGTACGATTAAGGCCAGGGACATCGCAATCGCCAAATTAGCCGGCACGCTGGTCAAATCGACGGGTTTAATGAGGGTTACGTTGTGGGTCGTACACGTTTTTGAATGGCGAAACCCGAAAAAAATCATTCACGTGCTCCATGAATACAAAAAGCAATTTTTAACAGCGTGAAATCGAACGTTTTCCGCCGAATATTACCCAAAATACCATTCTATGCCAACCTTTCCCCCAAATCACCTGCCGAATCTTGCCATCGCCATCCTTCTCACCACCACGCTTACCGGCTGCCTCAACCCCCATATGATCAATAGATGGGTGGCGCACCACTATTCGCCGGACGCCCTGGAGCCCGTCAGGCAAAAAAACAACCAGATCGTCATTACCTCGAAGCTGCCCGAGATGGGCCCTCAGCCATCAACGACGGTAAAAAAATGGAGCCATGTCATACCCGCGGTCGTCTACTGGCATATCGATTACCAGAACTTTTGTTCGCTGAATCCGCAGATCGCGGTCAATCGTTTTACCGCAGCCATTACTACCTATGGAGGAAAGCTGAAAGGGAAATTGAATGGCGGCCAGCTGGAACTGACGATCCAGCAAATGCCCACCGTCTTTCTCGTGGATGACAGAGGCTACATGATCTTTCCGATCTACAGCGTGGAGTGGCTCTCCATCCAGCCTACCATTACCGACCTGGTGGTTTCCTACCGGCTCATGGATAGCAACAACACGGAGGTGAAGACGGGCAGTATCAGCATTGCGGACCCCGAAACCGCGGTCGGCCTGAAAATGTGGCATTCGCTAAAGAAGATGACCTGGGAATACCTGGACCAACACGATGACAACATTACGGCCATGAGTAGGAAGTTCGTGGACAAGCTGGTGAGCGAATTGTAGCTTATGTCAGTCCAATTGTATCCAAATAGCCCGGTGATTTATATCTACATCCCACCAGTCATCGTGTTCGGAATCTGGCAGGCATTCGGAAATATCTAAATCCCTTGCGTATCTGCTAAGGGCCTTTTTGCCAAACCTCAGGGTCAATTCATAAATGTCCTGCCCCGTCTTGCCGATATAAGCCGTCATTACGACTTGTCGTTTGTCATTTACTGATTTCTTTGAATAATCTTCTTCCGAGGTAGGGAGCAACACACCGTCACACCAAAAACCTCTGACCAATTCGCGGTTTGATTTCTGGAAAGCTCCACCCATCTTATATTCTAGGAACGTACAAAAGTGGCCATCTAACATTAAAAAAATGGTTTTGATCAAAAACTTGGGCCAAGTTAAATATTTTTCCTAATTATCTTTGTTCGCATGGAGAAGTTTGACTTCGAAGAGGAAACTTTTTGGCTGTCTCAAAAAAAGATGGCGGAATTGTTCAATGTAACGGTGAAGACAATTAGTGAACGACTATGGCCCCAAAGCCGAGCTGACCCGGAGTTCGTGCTGATAGCGGCGCAATGTTTGAAGACGGCAATGGCGAATCCGGTGAGGAGTTTGAGAGCGGAATAATGTACTATATTTTAAAAAAAACAGATGAGGCGGACGATACTGTCATTATTATGCCTGGCGCTGTTCTGTGCATCCCTTGCCCAACCCGTTAAAATTCATGGAAGACTTAGGGTGGAGGGAACACAATTGGTGGATGAAAAGGGTTATGCCTACGCCTTGCACGGCATGTCTTTGGGATGGAGCTGTTATTGGCCGCGATTTTATAATGCCGGTACGATCGATTGTTGCATAAGGACTGGAATTGGTCGGTGGTGCGGGCGGCGATGGCAGTAGAGTCGGGAGGGGGATATCTCGATGATCCGGCAGGCACGAAGAAGCTGATCGAGGCGGTGGTGGAAGGGGCGATCCAAACGGGTATTTATGTGATCATCGACTGGCACGGTGACCATCTCAATCCGGAAAAAGCAAAGTTTTTTTTTGCGGAAATGGCGGCGAAATATGGCAAATACCCCAATATCATTTATGAGGTTTTCAACGAGCCGGCGGAAGAGACGTGGCCGGAGGTAAAGGCTTATGCGGAGGCGGTGATTAAAGTGAACCGTCCTGACTGAGGGATTCATCCGGACATTACATAAAAGAATGTATGGTGAGGTTTGGTCGTGGGCGGGCGAATTCCGAAAGACCAATAAGAACATCGGCGTTGACAAATGGCAGATACCAGTAGAACTGAAGAGTTTGTTGGATGATGTAAAATTTTTGGATGCCCGAAAGACTTACAGCCCCGACGAACTGAGCCTACGTTTAAAACACCGCCTGGTAAGCATCCACTGTTTCCCAAATGGAAACGGCAGGCACGGCAGACTGTTAGCAGATATTCTGATCGAAAGAGTGTATAAGCTGCCTGCCCTCACCTGGGGATCCAGGAGTACGATGAAGCCGGCCGACACGAGGGCCATCTACCTCCACGCCATGAGGGCCGCCGATAAAGGAAATATGACGCCATTGATGAAATTTGCCAGGTCGTGATCCAGGTGATAACTATGTTTTTAATCCGATTTCGTACACAATTTTTTTCGCCAAAAAGCCAAATCATCGACTTTAGAATATTTTATCCAAATCTCTCTCGAATCTCGTCTGGACAATAAATGTGCGTCCTTGTCATAAATGCTATACAAGATCAGGTTCGCTGCATAATCGCTCGTAGTGTCATTCAATAAGGACATCCATTCTCTACAATCTATGCTTTTTATCTCCTGCCGTTCTTCTGCTGTCAGGTGCACGATGACCCTATATCCTTTATTCCTAATGGGGACGCAAGAATCGCAAGCCACAAGCCCAATGCTGTGTTTTAGCGTTTCATTGCTTATAAACGTCCACTTACTTTGGGCCCTGCAATTAGCTTCTATTGCCAACAACATTAATAATAACAGTAATATTTTCATGTAACTACAATAATAGTCAATTCGATCAGCTGGTGGGAATGTCACACCGGATCTTAAAGGACGCGGAGATTTTGCGATTCCACAAAACGGATGGATAACCGTCCTTGTCCGCTATATTCTTAGTAAATTCAGACACGAAACATCAACCGCGCGCCATATATGCTAAAAAACTACTTAAAAACAGCCCTTAGAAACCTTGTCCTGCGCAAGGGCAACTCCGCCGTCAATATTGCGGAACTGACCGTCGGTGGCTGGAGCAATATGCGTTTCGGAGCCCGTTGGGTCTTTGGTTTTTTGTCACTACGATCGTCGGCCCGCTGGTCATCGCGTGGCTTACGGTCGGCTATATCGCTATCAAGGCGGCACTGGCCAACCCGGTGAACGCTTTGCGGAGTGAGTGAAAAACGGCATTTAATCGTCACAAGGTATGCCAAGTGCTCGTTTTACAGCCAAATCAGCCATTAGCTGGTAGCGATGTCCTTCGTACTTCTTTATCGCCGCGACAATCCCCTCCTTTGTGTTGACTTCGTTCAAAAACGGCAGGAAGCATTTTTCAATCAAATAAGCGATCTGTGTTTCCCGTTCGCTTTTAATGAATTCATTGTCTTCAAGATCGAAAACCCGTTGGACGGTATCCCTGTCTGCAAGAGCAGAAACGCTCATTCTCAGGTTGTCCCGACCATAATCTGGAAATTTATCTGTTGCATCGAGCAACTTTTTGTAAAAACAGCCCATCGCCAGGCCGTATTTACCGCTATATGGCGACTTCTCCACAACCAAATAGCAAATACAATCTTCCGTATGCAAATAGTATGTCTCTTTTTTTCGGACAAATCCATGCGGCTTCATGATGGTATCGATGAACCCGTACAAGTCTTTTGCAATGATTATCATGAATTACGCATTTGAAAATCCTTACACGATCATCCGGTAAGTATCCTTATTCTCGAGCAAAAGGTTCCAATTCCTGTTATCCGTCAGCATAATTCCCGATACCAAATGCAGCACCTGCGCCTGTATCTTATAATTTTCCTCCGCGCTGCTTCGGTCGAGCGTCGTCGGCAACAGACCGTCGGCTTCCTTAAGGCTGTAATCAGCCGACGTAGAATATTTTTTCAGAACTGACCATTCATTGAAATAAATAATGCCTTCCAGGGCTGCGTAGCTGGCCGGCAACAATAGATTGAAGAATACGCTGAATTTGTACAGCCACATCTCTTTCACCCCCTCCCGGATGATATATAGATGTGCCAGATGAACCGCCAGGTTGACTATGAAAAGGACACCGATCAGGAAATTGATCCTTTCGTATACCTGGTTGCGATTTCCGATTGACTTCATTTTCGCTTCATGATAGGCGCACTGCTCCGCGAGAAGACATCGAATCACGTATTGCGTGTACCAGCCTGACCGCGTCGCGTCTGAGGCAAGACGCCGGTTGATATTTGCGGCCAGTTCGACAAGGCTGCTTTCTTCTTCCCTGGACCTGTCGGAGATCCCGATGAGAACACCGGCATGATAGAACGCCCGCATAAGCCGGTAAGTCTCCGCCTTCATGCGCTCCCGAAGGTATTTACCGTGAAAATCTTTCTTCCTGGCGAGAAATATGAGTGAATAGACGGCCGTAACAAACAGGAATTCTAAAAGAGTAAGAAGCCGGCCCCAATCCCCTTCCAGGGAAAAAGCCGTCTTAACGGCAAAACATCCCACGGTCAGCCACCCCAGCAGGATGACCCATTTCCAAACCCGTCTGTACCTATTCCTCGCCTTGATGGCAACACGGTTGGCATGGCGATAGCTGCGGATCAGTTCCTCGTGCAGCAAATCCGCCTTCAGGGCTTTGACCTTTATGAAGGCCACCGGGTATTGTTTATTCTTCTCAGCCCAATAACCGAGGATCTCCGCGGTACCGCCGACACCGCCAGGTCTTAGCCCATCCCAGACGATCACCAATTCATCGCACCGGTCCGCGATCGTCTTACCCGCCTTAAAATAAGCCTCGTTCCGCTGCCCGGCGTCCGAAGGCAACGCTTCCACCACTTCGCAATTTGCAGCCTGCCCCAGCCGGAGCCGGAAGGGCGCGAGCTCTTCGGCCGTAAAGTCCTTTTCATATTCTTCCTGCGGAAATGGCAGAACGACTGCTAACGGTTGCCTGAATTCCTCAATGACCACCGCCGCAAAAATGGTATCCGCGCCGGCGGCGAGCGCGGTGTATCCTGTGAAATCCTCGCATTTACAATGCCGGAGCATGTTTTGGATGCTGGCCTTGATCTCTTTGTATACTTTGTCTCTTTCTTCAGGAGGGATTTCCCGCTTTCCGGAAACACCGATTTTTATGGAAAAACTTTTTTTCATTTTCCTTCCGCCTTTAGGAATTCCTCGACCCTTTCCATGGCAACCGTCTTCTTTGCCCCCGCTTCCCTTAGAAACACCAGTTGATTCAACATCGTCTCCGGTGAGAAATTGGGAAAATGGCGCCGCACTTGACGGTACAAACCCATAGACTTTTCGAGGCCGCCGACCCCGGGCGCCAAAAGATAAGCCCTTGCCTCCACGATCAACAGTCTGGCAGAGTCAAATTTGCCCGGAGAAAGGGCAAGACCCTTCTCCGCATAGGATAGGGCAGAATCCAGGGCACGCCCCATTCCACCCGGATGACTGGCATAGCTGTACAAAAAGCTGGCGGCCAATTGAGCCAATGCGTCGATATAAATGCTTTTCAATCCAAAAGTATCCGGGAGTGCCTTGAAGTTCTCCGCCAGGAGCCGCTCCTCGCTTGCATAGATAGCCAGCCGCTGCGGATAATGGCCGTTTTGCAAGTCCCGCCATCCGACCGTATCGCATACCGCCGACAGTCTGCGGAAAGCTTTTATCAAATACTCGGTGTTCGTCAGATTCTCAGCATCCTTGGTGAAGACACGGCATCGAAGGGCTATTTCCTTTATCGCCAATTCGATGAAATCCCGGTTGAAAATACCCATACTGTCGTAGAGGTTCTCGAGCAATAAATTACCATATGCCGCAAAATACAACTGCTGGGGATAGACTGAATCGGGTGAATTGAGGTACCCATCGAAGGTCTTCACCGCAGTGATCTCTCTGACAAACTGGTTACCGAAATCCCTGTTTCCCATATTCCGTTCCTCCCAGTTGTACCAATCGTAATAAAAGGGGGTCCTTTCCCACCGGGTATTTCGTGTATTTCCGACGGCCAGCTCATAAAATAAGGCGGCCGATAGTTTGTAATAAAGGTGTTTCACCTTCGCATCCGTTTCATCATCCGCCAGGTCCTTGAATGCTCTCGCTCCGGTTTCCATCAGATCGGCATCGGTGACCTTTGCCCAGCGGTCCAGGGGCAGGCATTTCGTTTTGACCATCTCCTCGATACTGAGACAACTCTCCATCGCCGGCGCCGATGGCGACCCTCCGACTGCCCAACGCATGATCGAATATTGTCCATATCCGATGATATAGTCCCCGTTTGGGGTAAAGAAAAAGCTGCTGCAGTCCGAATACAACCTGGCTTTGACGTTCAATGCCGTGTCCGTCACAATTCCTATCGTCGTCTTATAGTCTTCCGTGCCGACGCTGTATCCGGCGTGGCAGGTCAAAAGAACAGATCTTCCGTCCGGTGAGATGACGACATCATTCACCAGGGCCTTGTTAAGCCGCATGACGACCCTTTGGCCGCCGAGATCGAAAAGCGTAATACTATCG
>Ga0302218_10000957_pt1 | contig 9789 bp, 8 predicted proteins | sample II_Palsa_E1_1_FD_194567 | JGI IMG/M metagenome (GOLD analysis project Ga0302218, IMG submission 194567) | Peat permafrost microbial communities from Stordalen Mire near Abisko, Sweden - II_Palsa_E1_1 | ecosystem: Environmental > Terrestrial > Soil > Palsa > Peat permafrost | place: Sweden... | reverse complement strand
CTTTACCAAGTCTTCATCTTCATATCGCAAATAGATATTCAACTCAATATTGTTAGTGAACGACAGATCTTTTTTGGCTTTTGCTTTTTTGTATTCGTATTGATAATCATAGCGTAAGGCTGCAATATCGGATAATACTGCAGAGCCAGTTGGGTGGCCACCAGCACCTTTACCAAAGAAGAATTGCTGATCGGCAAAGGCGGCTTGTACCGTAACACCATTGTATTCGTACTCCACATTGTATAAAAACTCCGTGCTATTAACAAACTTTGGCAGCACGAACATACCGATATGGCGGTCATCTAATTCTTTAGCAACCGGAACCAATTTGATCTTCAAATTTTTCTCACGAGCGTATTGCAAATCGCTTGCTGAAAGGTTTTGTATGCCAATATTCAGCACTTCTTTCGGATCAACAATAACACCATAGGCATGTGAAGCTGCAATAATCAACTTAAATTTAGCATCATAACCGCCAACATCCATAGTTGGATCAGTTTCTGCAAAACCTAAATCCTGTGCTTGTTTCAAAGCAGTATCATAATCCATATTTTCTAAAAAACCTTTAGAGAGTATGTAATTAGATGAGCCATTAAATATTCCGCTGATAGAATGCAATAATTCATTATCATAATATTCTTCCAGATTACGGATGATGGGGATACTGCCGCAAACCGCGCCTTCATATAATAAAGACGTGCCGTACTCTTGCTGCAAAGCAATTAGCTCTTCCAAATGATTCGCGATCATTTTTTTGCTGGCTGATACTACATTTTTACCAGACTTTAGTGCCCGAGATACAATTTCAAATGCAGCTTCGGTATCGTTGATCAGCTCAACAATGGTATTTATTTCCGGATTGTTTAAAATTTCGTCCCTATCTGTGGTAAATAATTCAGCCGGTAACGAACGCTTTTTGTCCGGATTTTTTATGGCGATTTTAACTATTTCAAGATTCAGATTTTTTGTTCTGATGATATCGTTCAATCCTTGTCCAACTACACCAAAACCAAATAAACCTATGTTTAACTTTTTACTCATTACGCTATTCTTTGCAGTTCTATAATTTTCCCTTTTACATCTGTTTTAAAAAAGGAAGTGATAATATTTGTTAATGCTTCTGTTTCAATTAAAAATCCATCGTGCCCGTAAAAGGAGTCAAGTTCTGCAAAGGCAGCTTTCGGTATATGCCTAAATAGATATTGCTGTTCTTCAACCGGGAATAATACATCAGATTTAATACCGATAACCAATGTTTTTGCTTTAATCAGGCTTAAAGCTTTCTCAACCCCTTTGCGATCGCGACCAACATTATGCGAATCCATTGCTTTGGTTAAGTACCAATAACTATAGGCATTAAACCGGTTAACTAGTTTTTGGCCCTGGTAGTTCTGGTATGATGATGCACGATGATCGTCGCTGATATTATCATCCTCATCTTGCTGGCTAACGGTGTAAGTTTTATAACCGCGATAGGATAGAAGTGCGATACTACGTGCAGCCTTCAATCCCTTTTGTCCACCATCTAATGAATTTGAATAAAAGGTACGATCTGTTGTGATTGCCAAACGCTGTGATTCATTAAACGCGATTCCCCACGGAGAATGGCGGGCATTTGTTGCTATTAGGATCAGATTTTTAATGCGTTCAGGTTCAATAATAGCCCATTCAATAGCCTGCTGACCGCCTAATGAGCCACCTATTAAAGTTGCTATTGTGTTTATTTGCAACTCATCGGCAAGAATTTGATGCGCTTTAACAATATCTCTTACCGTAAATTGAGGATAAGCCAGATAATAAGGCTGCCCGGTGATCGGGTTTTCGCTTAACGGACTTGATGTACCATAAGCCGAGCCTAAAATATTGGCACAAACTATAAAATGTTCTTCCGGGTTAAAGTAATCATTCGCACCGAATAAGCCCTTCCACCAGTCTAATACATCCGAATTTGCGGTAAGCGCGTGGCAAACCCAAACTACATTATCCTTACTGGCATTTAATTTACCATAAGTATGATAACCTATCTCCAGGTTCTTTATTTTTTTGCCTGATTCGAACTCAAATGGCTGTAAGCTTTTAAAAATCTGTGTATTCATGTTTCTGTTTGTCGTTACAGTGCTTTGCCTCAATAGGCAAAGCAACCGGTAACAACGCTATTATCACTTAAAAAAACTATATTAACTGTGGTATAAACTCCCGCATCAAAACCGTTATCACATAAATTGATGTGAAGTTGTAAGAATGTGGATTTTGAGTTTGACATGATATTGTATTTTGCTTGTGGGTGAATTTTGTTGTTAGTTGGCAAAAGGATAATATTATCCCTTTGGGCAGCACGTGTTTATTTCAGGAAAATGAAAGAAATAACGCGGATGCTTAACAACAGCAACACATGCACATATAGCTTGCAGAATAGCTATTTGCAATTTGCGAAAAACCGCTTACGGTTGTACAATCTGATAACGGGATGTTTTTTAAACTTTTCATGGTTGTTAAAATTTATATCCCCCGGGGTATTTACCGGGCCAGGAATTGGCACCTTCTTAAAACTTTTTAAGGGTTGCCAGCGGGTAGTTGAGCCTGATCTCTCGCCGCTTCTTTATAAATCAAAACCTTTTGAAGGGAATTGATCTTTTTGGTATCGCTACCAAATGATGTTGCAAATATAGGATGATAAAAAGTTAATAACCAAATTTTATTTCAAAAAAAATAGATTTAAGAAATAATTAAGTTTGAAATTATTACGAATCGTCACGTAGTTTGTCAAATTTTTGCACTAAAGGATATTACTGATTACAAATTTATTCATAGCGCGATGTGTTTTGAAAAGAAGAGTTATCATTTCAAAACGTTCTTTATATGTTTTACTTAACCCTCTTTTTAAATGAACACTATCGCTTTCGCATAATTTAGTATTTGCCATCTGTAAATAATATAAGATATTTAAACGATGTTTAGCTGACACTACTTCAGCGCCTTTTCCATATCCTCAATCAAATCATCAATGTGCTCTAGTCCAACAGAAATTCGTAAAAGATTACGTGGTGTCTTACTATCCGGGCCTTCAACAGATGCACGGTGCTCAATCAAACTTTCTACCCCGCCTAAACTGGTGGCCTGGGCAAATAAACTTAAGCTATTTACCACTCGTTTAGCCTCATCTTCGCCACCTTTTATTAATACAGAAAGCATTCCGCCGAAACCTGTCATTTGTTGTTTAATGATATCATATTGAGGATGCGACGGTAAACCAGGGTAAAGCACTTGCTCAACTTTTGGATGCTTTTCTAAATATTCAGCAAATAAGTGGGCATTTTTAGCATGGCCCGCCATACGATATGGTAACGTTTTAATGCTACGCACTAAATAATAACAATCCATAGGTGAGGGTATGGCGCCGCCCATTTCTTGCACTTGGCGAATTTTAGCCCACCAATCAGATTTGTCAGCAGTAATTAATACACCACCCATAAGGTCACTATGTCCGCCAAAATATTTTGTTGATGAATGCATCACCAAATCGGCACCAATAGTAAGTGGCTGCTGAAATACAGGTGTAGCAAAAGTATTATCGCAAACTACTTTAATGTGATGAGCTTTGGCAATACTTACAACTTTCTTTATATCAGTAGTTTTTAATAATGGATTTGATGGGGTTTCAATCCAAATTAACCCGGTATTGGGTTTGATATGTTGTTGTAAAAGTTCGCTATTATTAATATCGATGAAATCAAATTCTAAAATGCCCACAAATAGGTTTTTGATTTGATTCCGGAGACCATGATACATATCATCCGGCAAAATTATATGTATGCCCGGTTTTAACGATTGAAAAACGGCCATGCCTGCTGCATTACCCGATGAAAAAGCTGCGGCATCAATACCACCTTCTAGTTGGGCTAATACATTTTCAAGCAAAGTACGGTTTGGGTTGGACGACCGGCTGTAAATATAACCGCTATCATAACCACCTTCTTCATTACGTTCAAATGTGGTTGACATTATAATAGGCTGGATTACTGCGCCTGATGATTGATCAGCTTTATTGCCCGCATGGATAGCAATGGTCTCAAGTTTCATAAAACAAACATAAAGCTTTTACCGATTAATTGCCCGCTTGACTTTGCGTTAAGTATTAATTACATTTGATAAAGACCAATTAAAATGAAAATAGGGCAAGTGCCCATATCCTCTATTGTATTACTTGTATTAGCATTAACAAGCTATATAATGCGGCATTTTTATCCTGCTGAGTATGCAATAGATTCACAATTTATTGAAGGTGCCTTTTTTGGAGTTGCTCTAATAATGTTATTGCATTTTTTCAATATCCGATACACCGCTTGGGTAAATATCAAGAAATATATTAGTAACGATAATTAAGTTTTGATTGTCTGAAATATTAGGTAATTGCCTATATTGATGTTCAAACATAGATTATTACATCGCTATTACATTAACATTTATTACTTTTGTACAAAGTATTTTTAATGGAAGCAGCACGTAATTTACAGCTATTAATACAAAACCCGGATTTACCTGCTGATTTAAAACACATTGCAGAAAAAGTGCTTAATGCCGAGCGCATCACTTTTGATGAAGGGGTTTTATTGTTTGAAAAAGGTGAACTCGGTTACCTTGGCATCCTTGCCAATTATATTCGTGAAAAACGCCACGGCGACAAAACTTATTTTAACCGTAACTTTCATATTGAGCCTACCAATCTTTGTGTTTACGATTGCAAATTTTGCTCATATTCAAGGCTGCTTAAACAAAAGTCTGAAGGGTGGGAGTACACGATGGAGGAAATGCTCGACATTGTAAAAAAATACGATGATGAGCCTGTAACCGAAGTACATATCGTTGGTGGTGTATTGCCGCAGTATGATGTTGCTTTTTATTCAGAACTATTTACCCGTATAAAACAGCATCGCCCCGATCTGCATGTTAAGGCGCTTACTCCGGTTGAGTATCATTACATATTTAAAAAGGCTAAGATATATTATGCCACCGGCATGCGCCTGATGAAGGAAGCCGGCTTGGAATCAATCCCGGGCGGTGGCGCCGAAATATTCCATCCTGAAGTTAGGGATCTGATCTCAAAAGATAAATGTACCGGCGACCAATGGTTGGCCATACACGAAGAATGGCATAAATTAGGCATGCGTTCAAATGCTACCATGCTTTACGGTCATATCGAGAAATTCTGGCATAGGATAGATCACATGGATAGGTTGCGTACCTTACAGGATAAGACAGGCGGTTTCCAAACCTTTATTCCATTAAAATTCAGGAATAAAGATAATCAGATGTCAAATGTGCCGGAATCAAATGTGATTGAAGATTTACGTAATTATGCTATCGCCCGTATCTACCTGGATAACTTCGACCACATCAAAGCTTACTGGGCAATGATTAGTCGTACAACGGCTCAGCTTTCGTTAAATTTTGGGGTAGATGATATTGATGGCACATTGGATGATACCACTAAAATCTATTCAATGGCTGGCAGCGAAGAGCAAACACCGGGTATGAGTACTAAACAATTGGTTGAGTTAATTAAGCACGTTGGCAGGCACCCTATTGAGCGTGATACGCTATATAACGTAGTAACAGATTATAATAATTACGAATTCCCGGAAGAAGCAAAACCGTCGTTTTACAAATTACCGGTAATTAATTAAACTTAAATCTCAAGATAAAATATTGATTTTATCTTGATGATTGTAGTCAAATATAAATGACACAAAAACTATTATATATCGTTCGCCACGGGCAAACAGATCTCAACAAGCAGGGAATTGTTCAGGGGCGGGGGATGAACACCGATCTGAACGACGAAGGTCGCAAGCAAGCCAATCAATTTTTTCAGGCTTATAAAAACGTTCCGTTCGATAAGATTTATATATCAGAACTAAAACGAACCCAGCAAAGCATCCAGCAATTTATTGACTTGGGGATTCCTTATGAAAAATTAGCCGGTTTGGATGAGTTAGCATGGGGGATTCATGAAGGCCAGCCAAGCATACCCGAAACCACCGCGCAATTTTTAAAATTAGTGCGTGATTGGGTCGACGGCAAACTCGACAGCAAATTTGAAGGTGGTGAGAGTCCTAACGAAGTGATGGCCCGTCAAAAGGAAGCCTTGAACATCATCATGAGCCATCCCGATGAAAAAACTGTGTTAATTTGCATGCATGGTCGTGCATTACGCCTGCTTCTTTGCCTGTTGACTAAAAAACCACTTAGCGAAATGGAAACCTTCCCACATCAAAATCTTGTTTTATACAAGGTGGCTTTTGATGGCGAAAAGTTTGAGATCGTAGATTTTAACGACGCAAAACACTTGGGAAAGTAGCTTTTTAGTAACTAGTAATTAGTATCAAGTAGCAAGACGCGGATATGCTAGCTACTTGATTACCGATTGAAAAAATACTAGTGACTTGATACTATATACTTGATACTCTAAAAAGAATGAAATTCAAAATATCGGCGGTTAGTTACACTAATACCAAACCATTTATATATGGTATACAACATACCAGTTTTATTAATAAAATTGACCTTAGTCTTGACAACCCAACGGACTGCGCCCAAAAACTAATTGATGATGTAGTTGATATTGGCCTTATCCCGGTAGCAGCCACGGTTAACATGCCGTACTGGGAAATTGTATCCGATTATTGTATCGGCGCGGAAGGGCCAGTTAATTCGGTTTTTATTTTTAGTAATTGCGATATTAAAGATGTAAAGCATTTACAGCTCGATCCGCAATCGCGGTCGTCGAATAATCTGGCTAAGGTATTGATGAAAAATTTCTGGAAGATAGATCCGGAATTGATTATTGATGCTGATAACTACACTAAATCTACCGATCCTGAAACTGCCTGCGTATTAATAGGTGATCGTACATTCGGCCAAAAAGAAAAATACAAGTTTGTGTATGACCTTGCCGAGGAGTGGCAAAAATTCACTGGCCTGCCTTTCTGTTTTGCAGCATGGATCGCCAATAAACCCATCCCCAAAGAATTTATAGCTGAATTTAACCAAGTTTTAAAGTTTGGCTTAGATCATCGCGCTGAAGTAATCAAAGAATTACCCGCTCGCAGTGATTTTGATTTGAAAGATTACCTGATGCATAAATTAGATTTTGATCTAACCCCAAGTAAAAAAGAAGCAATGAACTTGTTTCTGAAGTATATTAATGAACTTTAATTTCTTTATTGAATATCCTCCCCTTATTGTTATTTCGATGATGGACAAAGAGAAATCTTATTCGACATGTATTCGTTGTAATCAAGTCGTATAAGATTTCTCCCGTTGGTCGAAATGACAATTAGAAATACCTAAACCACCTTTCCGACTTTTTGACGAATATCTCCGCATTGCAAGCCTTTCATTGCAGCAACAACCCTTATAATTTTACTGTTGATTATAAAACCAATATCGTTGCGCTTGCAATAAATACTTTCGCACGATCATAAACATAAACTTAACATCCTTAAAATTAATTTTTTATGAATGATACCGAAGCTGTAAAAGCTATAAAGGGCGGTGAGTTCCTGATTAGGGAAACCCCGGCAGAAGCTGTTTTTATTCCGGAAGAATGGAACGAAGAGCAATTAATGATTGCTGAAACATGCACCAATTTTATTGCCCAAAATATCACCCCGAACCTTGTTCGTATTGATGAGCAGGAGGAAGGTCTGATGCCGCATTTAATGGAAGAAGCCGGTGCCTTAGGTTTATTAAGTATTTCTATTCCTGAAGAATACGGTGGTTTTGGTAAGGATTTTAAAACCTCGATGTTAGTTACTGAAAAATTAGGCGCAGGGAATTCATTTTCAGTAGCATTTTCGGCACATACAGGTATCGGTACTTTGCCAATATTGTATTATGGTACTGATGAACAAAAAGCTAAATATATCCCCAAGTTGGCCAGCGGTGAGTGGAAAGGTGCTTATTGCTTAACTGAGCCAAGTTCTGGCTCGGATGCAAACTCTGGTAAATCAAGAGCTAAATTGAGCGAGGATGGCAAACACTACATTCTTAACGGACAAAAAATGTGGATCACTAATGCTGGTTTCGCTGATATTTTTACTGTATTTGCTAAGATCGACAATGACGAAAATCTAAGCGCATTCATCGTTGAAAAAGAATTTGGTGGCATCACGCTGAATGCTGAAGAACATAAAATGGGTATCAAAGGCAGTTCAACCCGTCAGGTATTTTTCAATGATTGCAAAGTGCCAGTTGAAAACCTGTTATCTGAACGTCAGAATGGTTTTAAAATAGCCGTTAACATATTAAATCTGGGTCGCATCAAATTAGGTGGCGGTGTAATTGGCGCAAGCAAATCGGTAATTACAACTTCGGTTAACTATGCTAATGAGCGTGAGCAATTCGGCAGGCCAATCTCTAAATATGGTGCTATCCGTTATAAATTGGCTGAGCAGGCTATACTTACCTATGCTTCTGAATCAGCTACTTATCGCGCAAGCGAAAATATGGAGCAGGCTACCGAGCATTTGGTTGAAACCGGTATGGATCCGACCAAAGCGAAGCTAAAAGGCACTGAGCAATATGCCATTGAGGCGGCTATCATCAAAGTACACGCTTCCGAAACTTTGGATTATGTAGTTGATGAGGGTGTGCAGATATATGGTGGAATGGGTTTCAGCGCCGAAGCGCCAATGGATAGGGCTTACCGCGACTCACGTATTAACAGGATATTTGAAGGTACTAATGAGATTAACCGAATGCTTACTGTTGATATGATGCTTAAACGCGCTATGAAAGGTGAGCTTGATTTGATGGGCCCTGCCCAGAAAGTGGCCGGTGAACTAATGAGCATTCCTGATTTCGGCGCATCTGAAGATGATAGTCTTTTCAGTAAAGAGAAAAAATATATTGCCGGGTTTAAAAAGGCAGTATTAATGGTTGCCGGTGCAGCCGTTCAAAAACTGATGCAGCAATTGGGTAAGGAACAGGAAGTTCTGATGAATCTGGCTGATATGCTGATCGAACTTTACGTAAGCGAATCAACCCAATTACGTGTAGAAAAACTGGTTGGCATGCGCGGCGAAGAAGCTTGTAAAGAACAATTGGATATGATGCGTGTTTATATCAATGATGCGGCCGAAAAAATCTTTAAATCTGGCAAAGAAGCCATAAATTCGTTTGCCGATGGCGATGAGCGCAGGATGATGATGATGGGCTTAAAACGTTTCACCAAAACCGAAGATTTTAACACCACCCAGGCCCGCAGAAACATTGCCGCTAAATTAATAGAAGAAAATAAATACTGTTTTTAATACCAATAACTAATTGTCATTTTGACCGCAGGGAGAAATCTTCTAAAAGAGCCAGCGAATATGCAAGATGAAAAAGGTTTTTCACTTCGTTTAAAATGACAAACTATAAATCTAACCCATGAAAATATTAGTTTGCATAAGCCAGGTGCCGGATACCAGCACCAAAATTATGCTGAAAGACAATGATACCGCTGTGAATTCGCAGGGTACAACTTACATTATTAATCCTTACGATGAATGGTATGCGCTCATCCGCGCACTTGAATTAAAAGAGAGTGGCGTTGCTACCGATGTGCATTTAATAACCGTTGGCAAAGCTGATACTGAGCCTGTAATCCGTAAGGCATTAGCTTTGGGTGGTGATCTGGCAGTTCGTATTGATGCAGATAGCAATGATCCTTACCAAACAGCTAATTACATAGCAGAATATGCTAAAACCGTAGGCTATGATCTTGTTTTGTGCGGAAAGGAATCA
>Ga0302218_10000942_pt1 | contig 9883 bp, 7 predicted proteins | sample II_Palsa_E1_1_FD_194567 | JGI IMG/M metagenome (GOLD analysis project Ga0302218, IMG submission 194567) | Peat permafrost microbial communities from Stordalen Mire near Abisko, Sweden - II_Palsa_E1_1 | ecosystem: Environmental > Terrestrial > Soil > Palsa > Peat permafrost | place: Sweden... | reverse complement strand
TTGCAACTGCGCGGTTCCGTTACTCGTGAGGGTGTGTCCGTCGGAGACAGCGTGCAGGTCGATATCGGCGAGCAACGAGACGCCTGCATCGGGATTGAGAAAACCCGAAGCCACCGGATCGAGGTGCTTCAACGCAACTTGCGCGTCGCCTGGGCTGGTCGCGGCATCATCACGATTGAGTGGGCCAAGGCGGCCAGTTACGTTGATCGTGCCGCCCGCGGGCAAATCCGCGTTCAGGTCGAACGGAACTTGAGAGGTGAAGGAAAAATCGCGCGCCGTAAGGTTCACATGGTCGTACACGCTGGGTTTGCCATGTGCGGAAAGCATGCTGACGGCAACGCGTCCATCTTGAATCAGAATCTGGCCGACTGAAAGGTCGGGCAGGGCCTCAATGCTCAATTTATTCGGGCTCGTTGTCGCATCGGCGCCTGGAGTCCCGGCCGTAGCGCTCGCCGCCAGTTGGCGGCCGATGCTCGAAAAATTCCAGGTGCCGTTGGCCGCGCGAATCAGTTTGATTTGCGGCGACTGAATCTGAAGGCTTCGCAGGTTGACCTGGTGCGCGAAAATCAGTGGCTTCAGCGAGACACCGATGCGAATTTCTTTGGCCGTCAGAAATGGCGTGGCACTGAAACTGGGATCATCCGAAACGCTAAGGTCCTCCGCGACCAGATTCCCCGAGAACATGGGCAGACGCAGCTCGCCCAGTTTCACGGTGCGGCCCAGCGTAGCGGTTAGCTGCTTCTCAATCGCAGGGCGAAACGTGTTGGCGTTGACGAAGACCGGAATCAATGCGGCGATCGCGACGACGATCGCGACCACGGCCAAGAGAATTTTTGCCCAGCGCTTCACGAAGACCTTTCGCCTCAACTCATTTAAGGACGTCAACACACCTCGAAACGAGGAGTATATGACGAGTGGCCGAAGAATAGCAGTCTGGGCGCTGGGCGAGCGGCAAGAAGAAGGTGGCTCCCCGGGCTAGATTCGAACTAGCAACCCTTCGGTTAACAGCCGAATGCTCCACCATTGAGCTACCGGGGAATTGTCGTGGATAATCCGTCGACCATCTTACGATAGCGGTGAGTGTTGCGCAACCGAGCGCCTCGACGCGAGCCGAATGGATTTTGATCTTTTTTTCTGGCGCCTTCATTATTTACTCTCGAAGGAATCCCGGACGAAATCCACGCTTTAATTTGACTCCAGGTAAGCGACAATAGTGACTCTGATCGTGGTCCCGGACGCCGGCGCTTAATTTGGCGACGCGGCTCTCGGGTATCGGTCGGTCCGAGTTTTCATTGGCTGTCTAAATTTTTTGCACTGCGAGGAACAGGACAGAGATGGCTGAACTTTCCGAAGTACCGGTGCGATTGTCAAATCTGCCCGAAAGGATCCGGGGACTGGAGCGGCTTTCCTATAATTTGTGGTGGAGCTGGCACCGGCAGGCGCGCGAGCTTTTCCCCACGCTGGATCTGCAGGCCTGGCGCGAGAGCGACCATAACCCTTTGCGAATGTTGACGTTACTACCGCAGGAAACTCTGGAGAACGCGGCGCGCGATAAGGAATTCCTGGAAAATTACGACCTGGTGATGGCCGAATTCGATGCGGACATTGCCTCGCATACCGGCTGGTTTACAACCGAATACAGCAAGCCTTCGGCACCGCTCGCGTACTTTTCCGCCGAGTACGGATTTCATCATTCGCTTCCTTTATATGCGGGCGGCCTGGGGGTCCTGGCCGGAGACTACATCAAGGAGTGCAGCGACCTGGCGATACCGGTCGTAGCGGTCGGCCTGATTTATTCGCGGGGCTATCTTTCGCAAAGAATTCGCGACGATGGCTGGCAAGAAGACAATGAAACGATGCTGGACCGGTCGGACGATCCGGTCACGCTGGTGCGCGACAAGAATAACGAGCCGCTGAAAGTCCGCGTGCCGTTTTTCAATCCACCCGTAGACGTGCTGGTTTGGCGAGCAGACATCGGTCGTGTTCCGGTTTATTTGCTCGATACCGAGCTCGATAGCAATCAACCCTGGGATCGCGCGATTGCCCATCGTCTGTACACGACCGACCCCGAACAGCGCTTGCGCCAGGAAATCGTGCTGGGCATCGGCGGAATGCACGTGTTGCGGGCGCTGGGAATCGAGCCTGCAGCGGTGCACATCAACGAGGGCCATCCGGGACTCGCGTTTCTGGAGCGCGCGCGAGTGTTGGTCGCACAGGGAACATCGTTCGAAGACGCGATCGCGAAAATACGCAGTACTTCGGTTTTCACTACGCACACGCCACTTTCCGCCGGTACCGACGTCTTCCCCTTCCCGCTGATCGAAAAATATTTCAGCAGCCACTATTCGGAATTCGGAACCGACCGCGATGGATTGCTGCGGCTAGGCACCAACCCCATGAATCCCGATGCGGGATTCAACATGACGGTTTTTGCGCTGCGCATGTCGAAATTCTGCAACGCGGTGAGTAAGAAGCACGGCGAAGTGGCGCGAGCGATGTGGCAGCCGGTCTGGCCGGAGCTGAAAGAAAAAGACGTGCCGATCGCCGGCATCACCAACGGGGTGCACCTGCTGACGTGGATGGACCCGCTGTGGCTGCAGCCGCTATTCGACGAATATGTGGGACCGGGATGGGTGCGCGATCAAGACCGGGCCAAGATGTGGGAGCGCGTGGAAAAAATCCCGGATGAGAAACTGTGGCACACGCGTCTGCGTTTGAAAATATTATTGATCGACGAAATCAACGAGCGGGCGCGCGTGTTGTGGCAGAACAAAGAAGCGCGGGCTGAGAGCGTGATCGCGTTTGGAGCGCTGCTCGATCCGGAAATTCTGACGATTGGTTTTGCGCGCCGGTTTACCAGTTACAAGCGGCCTGATTTAATCCTCCACGATCTGGAGCGGCTGAAGCGGTTGCTGATCAACCCGCTGCAACCGGTGCAGATTATTTTTGCCGGAAAGGCGCATCCCTCGGACGTGGGCGGCGCGCAGCTCATCCAGAAAGTTTTTAATTTGGCGAAAAACCCGGAGTTCGCCGCGCGCGTGGCGTTCGTGGAAGGTTATGACCAGCACATGGCGCAGCAGATGGTGCGCGGCGTCGACGTCTGGCTGAACAATCCCTTGCCGCCGCTCGAAGCCAGCGGGACTTCCGGGATGAAAGCGGGCGCGAACGGCGTGCCGAGCCTTTCGATTCTCGATGGCTGGTGGCTGGAGGGATATAACGGCGCCAATGGCTGGGCTTTCGGCGATAGCCCGGTGGAAGGCGATCGCACCGCAGCGGATGCCGATGCACTGTACCGGCTGCTCGAAGAAAAAGTCGTGCCCATGTATTACCGCAGGTCCGATGATGAAGTGCCGCACGAATTCGTGAAAGTGATGAAGGCGGCGATCAAGAGCGTCGCACCGGAATTCAGCGCGATGCGCATGGCCAAGGAATACGTGAGAGAGTTCTACGTGGAAGCGCTCGGCGTCAAGAAGCTGTAGAAGTGCCGGGGAAATTTAAGATTTAGTCCAGCGCCCGGGCAGCGGCAACTCCCAACCACACGCAAATCAGTCCGATCGCGACGCTTAAGATCACGTTGAGCGAGGCGATCAGCATTTTCCCGCCCTGCATGCTCTGAAACGTTTCATATTCGAAAGCGGAAAATGTCGTATAGCCGCCGATAAAACCTACGCCGATCAGGTATCGCCAACTCGGATTCACGTTTACGCGTTCGGAAACCAAGGTGAGAACCAAGCCGATGAGGAACGAGCCGGTGATGTTCACCGCAAACGTGCCGTAGGGAAAGCGCGTGCCCAGGCGATCGGCTACGTTGCCGCCTACCCAAAATCGAAGCACGGAACCCACTGCTCCGCCCAATGCAACCATCCAGTATTTGGTCATTCCGTTTCTGTCCTTTTTGCCGAAGTAGACACGACGCTCGCCTTCCTTCGGAACGCGCTCTTGAATTTTTCCGGATGATTTGCCGGGGACATGGCTCCGCGACAATTCATCATTGTCAGGAGTCATCATCTGTCCCGGCGCAAGAAGGACAGCGGTTGAGGGCGAACCCCTTCGCCACTAAATTGATGATACTTCGCGAGGAATGATTGTCAACGACGACTGGGTAAGCGAGGCGAGAAAGCTAACAGAGCTATTGCAGTTTTTGCGAGGCGGCGTCGTGGCAAATCAGATTTTCGAAGATAGCCAGGACGTGTTGTCTGTACTGCACGACTTTTTCGAGCACGGGGCGAAGTTCCGGGGCGCGCACGGTTTCCTTATCCCATTTCGCGAGTACCGCAGCGGGGACTTGGATGTCCCGGCGCAATTCTTCGGCGGAATGGCCGCGCAGAAACAGGCCGTAAAAAAACGCCGCCTCGCGTTGCGGGAACTGAAAATCCAACAACGTCTCTTCGACCGGGTTGGCAATCGTGGCCATGTCAGAAATCGCAGTTTACCGATTTCAAGGTCTACGTCAAGGGTACACGAACGAAAAAGCACACATATGATGCTCGAAACGGCTACAGGGAAACAGAAATGTGGCACGGGACTTGCTCGGGGATGAGGGATCGCGGCACACTGTTCCTGAAAGGCGTGCGAGCAACTTTGAGTTCGAAAACGTGTTCCATATTTAGGAGGGGCCGCTCGTTCACCCCACGACATAATGACCAATAAATCCAGCATATTCTTCGTTTTTGCCGTCGCGAGTGCAGTGGCGATCTGCTCGTTTGTGCTGCCGCTTCGCGCAACCCGGTCGCAAGATGCTCAGCAGCAAAAACAAGGCGCGATGCCAGGCATGGACATGGGCAAGCCGGGCGGCGGGCAGGACTCGGATGCCGCGAAGGGCGCGAACATGGCGATGTCCGGCCGCGACATGGACATGGGCGCGCATATGTTAATGACCGATTTACGCCCCGCGAATACTGGCGACGAAAAACGTGCGGCAGAGATTGTGGCGGAATTGCGGCCGGCCATCGAGAAATATAAGGATTACAAGGTCGCGCTGGCCGAAGGTTTCGTGATTTTTCTCCCCAACGTGCCGCAGGAGCACTATCACTTCACGAATTACGATTACGGCCGCGAAGCGCAAACAACGTTCAATCCTGCGCATCCGACTTCGCTGCTTTACACCAAATCGGGCGATGGCTATGCGCTGGAAGGCGCGATGTTCACAGCTCCGCGCCGCGACAGCGAAGACGAGCTGAATGCGCGAGTGCCGCTGAGCGTCGCGCGCTGGCACAAACATGTGAATCTGTGCTTTGCGCCGCCGGAGGCGCACATCCAGCCGGGAACTTCAAAGGAATTTGGTTTTCGCGGTTCGATCGCGACGGAAGAGGCTTGCCAGCAAGCCGGCGGACGATGGGTGCCGCAGATTTTCAACTGGATGGTCCACGTTTATCCGTACGAGAGTGATCCCGAAAAGGTTTGGGCGCACTAGTTTTTTACGCGCGGCGTGGGAAAAAATAAAGGAGGGCAGGTTTGTAACCCGCCCTCCTTTGGCAAATGCGGCTTCCAACTGCAAACAAAATTACTTCTTGGCGTTGGCGAAATTTTCGGCGACTTGCTGCCAGTTAATCGTATTCCACCACGCTTCCAGATATTCCGGCCGGCGATTCTGATACTTCAAGTAATAGGCGTGTTCCCAGACGTCCAGTCCGAAGAACGCCTTGCCGCCATCCATGATCGGATTGTCCTGGTTCGCCGTGGACTCGATCACCAGCTTGCCGTCGCGGAACAATAGCCAGGCCCAGCCGGAACCAAATCGCTTGGTGGCGGCGTCGTTGAGCTTGGTTTTGAAATCCGCAAAACTGCCGAAGGCGGAGCTGATCGCGCTGGCTAGCTCGCCGGTGGGTTCCTTGCCGCCATCCTTCTTCATAATCTTCCAGAACATGGAGTGGTTCATGTGGCCGCCACCATTGTTGCGGACAGCGGTGCGGATCGCTTCTGGCACGGTATTAATTTTTGCCAGCAATTCCTCCACCGGCAGTTTGGCCAGATCCGGTTGCGCTTCGAGCGCCTTGTTGAGATTGGTGACGTAAGCGGCGTGGTGTTTGTCGTGATGGATTTCCATGGTCTTCGCGTCGATGTAGGGTTCGAGCGCGTCGAAAGCGTAAGGCAGCGGTGGTAGGGTGTAGCTCATCGGATGGCTGCTCCTTTTCTCGTAAGATATCCAGAAGTCGAAGTCACTATCTATCTCCGAATTTCCAGTTCCTGCCCCATAATTATACTCGCCTGTCGGCGCTGACAGTCATTGTTCCGGTAAATCGCCTGCAGAGCGGTCCGCGAAATTGCGAAGGAGCACCGAATGCCGTCGGTCGAACACGTCGAGAGACATTTCACCGCTACCGCCGCCGTGCGCGACATCGTGATCGGCATGGCGGATGGGTTGACGGTTCCGTTCGCGCTCGCGGCCGGACTGACGGGTGCGGTCGCGTCTACGGGGATCGTGGTGACGGCTGGATTGGCGGAAATTGCGGCTGGGTCGATCGCCATGGGTCTCGGCGGATATCTTGCGGCCAAAACCGATACGGAGCATTACGCTTCCGAACTTGATCGTGAGTATCGTGAGACGGTCGAACTCCCTGACGTGGAGATTGAGGAAGTGGCCAAAGTTTTTCGCGAGTACGGATTGACGGAAGCGCAGATGGCGCCAGTGGTGAGCGCGATTACCGGCGATCAGAAGAAGTGGGTCGATTTCATGATGCGTTTCGAACTGGGGCTCGAAAGGCCGGACCCCTCGCGAGCGGCGCGCAGCGCGGCCACGATTGCGGCGGCGTACATCGCCGGCGGCCTGATTCCACTGGCGCCGTACATCGCGATCCATCATGACTTACAGCGCGCGCTGATTTATTCGGTGGTTTTGACTTTGCTGGCACTTTTTATTTTTGGCTGGATCAAAGGGCGCTACACCGGTGTGAAACCGCTGCGCGGCGGAATTCAAACCGTGCTGGTCGGAGGCCTGGCCGCCGCTGTCGCTTTCTTTATTGCCCGGCTGATCAGCGGATCAACGCTCTGGTAGTGGACGCTGCCCTGCGAGACTGCCCGTTTTCTATTTTTGCTCCGGCTCGCTTCCCAGATTTCCGAAGGGCCACAAACCGAAGGCCTTAAGAATCCCGTCCTGATGCTGATCCACCAGCATCTTCGCGGTCTTTTCCTGCGGCCACGGGCTCGCCAAACGTTCGGGACGATCCGCGACCCAGAATGCAACCAAGGCCATGATTGTCGCATTCCGATCCAGGATTTCCGGTTGCACTTTGTCCAGCGTGTCCACGGGCGAATGATGCGTGTATTTATAGTCGGGAGAATCCTGGTTCAGATTGATTCCGGGCAATCCCGCCAATGTGAATGGCCCAGTGTCAGTCCCGAACTCAACCTCGTTGTCGACATCTAGCTTGCCAAAGGCCTGAAGAGTTGACGCAAAATTCTTGAATGTCGGAATCAATTCCTCGTGTCCGCCCATTTGAAATCCGACCACCGGACCCTGGCCGGAATCCAGAATCAAAGCGCCCAGGTAATTTCCCATGTCAGCTTGATGAGCTTTGACATAAGCGAGAGAACCGAGCAGACCTTCCTCTTCGCCGGTGAAAAGAACGAAGCGAATGGTGCGCTTCGGTTTGTATCCCGACTTCAAGATGGCCGCTGCGGCGCCCAAGGTGACCGTGGAACCGACACCGTTGTCGGTTGAGCCGGAGGCCAGATCCCAGGAATCGAGATGCCCGCCGACGACCACGATTTGCTCCGGATTTTGGGTGCCGCGAATTTCTCCGACGACGTTTGCAGAATCCACTGGGCCGTCGGTGACGCGATTCTGCACGTTGATTTTCAGCCGTGGAGTTTTGCCTCGGTCGAGATAGCGCTCGAGTTGTTCCTGATCCTCGGCCGCCATGCTGACGACCGGAATGTCGTAGTACGCGTCGAAGCCGAGCGCGCCGGTGTGCGTCAAATGCATTCCAGTGGCTTTCCGGCCGCCCTGACCGCCGATCACCGCGACGGCGCCCGAGGTGTGCGCCGCCTTCAGGAAATCGCCGAACTTGGCGAAAGTTTCCATGCGATCTTTGGGCGCGTCGCCTTTTTGAATCATGAGCAGAATTTTTCCGCGCCAACTTCCGGAATTATTTTTTAGCTCGTCGGGCAACTGATACGCATTAACCGCTACTACATCGGCTTCGACTCCTCCAGGCGCGGTGGAACCAACCCAGCCCAGCGCATCGACCATAAGCCGGCGACGAATGGGAGCGATCAGTTCGGCATCGGCCGAAATGCGAGTCCAGCCGTGCGAAAGTTTCCAAGGTTCGGTATGCACATTCTCCAGCCCGATTTCTTTCATCTTGGCCACGCCCCAGTCGACGGCTTGTGCGGCGGCTGGTGAACCGGTAACGCGAGCGCCGATGTCGTCGCTCAGCTCGGTGAGGAACTCAAATGCGCGTGGTTGCATCTGTCCCGCGCCGGCAATGGCCGTGAGCGATTGGAGAGTGCCATCGTCAGCAGTGGCCACCGCAGCCTGCTGCGCCTTCGCGGATTGCAATAAAATCGTGAGGAAGAAAGTGAGGACCACTGCAACGACGCGAGCGGATAGCAGATTGCGATTCATACTAGTACTCCTTTCAATTTTCCGTGGCGGATGGTGCGGCCAGCGCGTCAAACGCGCTCGCAAGTGATTGATTCGACGAATGAATCGCGGATAGGTTACTCAAAACCGCTGGATTTTAATACCTTGGCGAGGGGCTGGATATCTAAAAACCCGCTCAGCGCCTTTTGCATCTAAGATAGGGCTTGGGCCGGGTTACTCGGCCGGGACGATGATCCAACGATTATTTGTAGCGCGAGCTTCTAACAAAACACATATTGGTCTCTGATACGTCAAATACCATATTCGCGGTAGCGCCAACGTAGCGCACGCAGCGATATAAATAAAATCCAGCTAGAGAAGATGAAGGAGAGACAGCCATGGAAAGCAGTAGTTTAAAGATTCGCCGCTGGGTCGCCACGGTAGTGGTGGTTGCGGCATTCGCGGGGGGCGCGCTACTTTCGCAGGGATTCCGGGACTGGGCCGGCCACGCGGTATTCGGCGCATCGCGCGAACCCATCACCATCGCGCAAAATGCATTGCCGGTAAGCCTGGGCAATTTCGCTAACGGATTTTCGGCAGTGATCAAGCCGGCGTTGCCCGCGGTCGTCAACATTCGAACCTCGAAGATCGTAAAACCACAAGCCAACCAGATGTCGCCAATGTTCAATGACCCGATGTTCCGCCAGTTTTTCGGCGATCAATTCGGGCAGGGCGGCAAGCCGCACGCCGAGCGCGAGCAGGCGCTGGGTTCGGGCGTGATCATCACTCCGGACGGGACCATTCTGACCAACAATCACGTGATCGACGGAGCGACGGACATCAAGGTGCAGCTCAGCGACAAACGTGAATTCGCGGCAAAGCTGGTCGGTGCCGATCCGAAGTCGGACGTAGCGGTGCTGAAGATCGAAGGAAAGGACTTGCCGACGCTTCCGCTCGGGGATTCCACCCAGCTCAATGTAGGCGATTTGATTTTCGCCATCGGTGATCCGTTCGGCGTGGGCGAAACCGCAACCATGGGGATCGTCAGCGCCACCGGCCGTTCGCGGCTGGGCATTGAAGACTACGAGAATTTTATCCAGACCGACGCGGCGATCAATCCCGGAAATTCGGGTGGCGCGATGATCGATATCCACGGCAACCTGGTGGGCATCAACACCGCAATCCTTTCGCACGGCGGCTCGGGCGGCAATGAAGGCGTGGGCTTCGCGATTCCGATGAGCATGGCCAAGCCGGTGATGGATCAAATTCTGGCGCACGGGAAAGTGATTCGCGGATATCTCGGCGTACACATTCAGGATTTTTCTCCGGAACTGGCCAAGTCATTTAACTTCAACCAGA
>Ga0302218_10000940_pt1 | contig 9906 bp, 8 predicted proteins | sample II_Palsa_E1_1_FD_194567 | JGI IMG/M metagenome (GOLD analysis project Ga0302218, IMG submission 194567) | Peat permafrost microbial communities from Stordalen Mire near Abisko, Sweden - II_Palsa_E1_1 | ecosystem: Environmental > Terrestrial > Soil > Palsa > Peat permafrost | place: Sweden... | reverse complement strand
CATAAAAGTTAAGGAAATGTTAGAGGCCAATTATATACCTTTCAGGGCTTCTCTTCGTCGATCTGGCAGGACGAATTTCGAATCTTTCCGCAGTCCATCTAGTGAAGAAAAGGTTAATTGACAGGAATTGTTTCGGCCGATTTCTACTCTTGGAATTTTGTATTACTTCCTTTTCTGACGGCGTTTGAAATACGATTTAATTGCTATTTTTTAAAAAGGCGAATGTTAATAACATTGCTTCACCGGCGGCCATTTGGTTATAATTTTGGTAGCCATGCTTGATCTGGTCTGTGCATAAATATTAAAAAATCTTCGTTTGTGTGTTTCTTTTGCGAATGGCTTCTTCGGTTCTCGGAATAAGGATCTCCAGCCCAAAGTTTACTACACCCGCTTGCACTTCCTCAATGAAAGGGCGGAAACTATTGTTGTATTCCTGGAATGCAAGTTCAAAATTGCCGTGGCATTTTTGGAAGGCATCGGCCAGGGCGGCCGCCCCATCTATTGCCACTGATCCACCCCTGCCAGCAGCCGGAGAGACGCAGTAGCCCGCATCGCCTACCAGCGCTACCCTGCCTTTTGTCCACGACGGCATTATCACTTGGCACAGCTTGTCAAAGTAAAAAGTTTTCGAGTTCTTCACTTCTTCTAACAATTCCGGCGTTCGCCAGCCTGTTCCGGAAAACTGATTCAAAATTATATTCCGCTGCTCTTCTTCGTTTCGAAAATTGTAAGGGATTTCGTTCTCCGAAAAAAAGCAGAGGACGATATCGGTTTTATTGTTGTAGGCGTTTAGCATGACCATCTTGCCCGGCTCATTGTACATCTGTGTCGTATATTCCCGGGTCAACAACTTATTCACGATTGTGATAGAGAAATAAGTTTGAAGGAAATGTGAAAATTCCGATTCCTCGCCGAACCAATATTTTCTGACAGGAGAATGAATCCCATCGCAGCCGAATACCAGGTCAAACGAGCGCTTTTGACCGCCTTTGAAAGCCACGCCGACGCTGTTCCCTTCTTCCTTCATCGACACTATGCTATCGCCGAAAATAAACTCGACATCATCTTTGGCAGCCTCGAACATCATATTTAACAATACATCCCGCTCGATTTCGTATTCCTCTTCCACGATCTGCACTCTGTCTTTTTGAATGGAGTCTACTCTTACGGTGAAATCATCTGCATTTTTGAATTCCATTGCTTCCATGGTTATTTTGTTTAACTGGATTTGCTCTAATAACCCCATACGTTTAACGATGTCGATGGTATTCCCCATGATATTTACAGGTGTCCCACCTTTTTTGAGACCTTTGGCGATCTCAACAACGGTCACGTCGTAACCTAATTTGTTCATCCAGTAAGCCGTTGAAAGTCCGGCAAAACTTGCGCCCGAAATGAGTACGCTTTTTTCTGTTGACGATTTCATTGGGTAAAGGAACACGATATCATCAGGGTAATCAATGCCAATACAAAGCAGGTATTGTACTATTCGAGGTTTTTGTTCCGAAATGTCAATGGGGTCATTCCGGCAGCTTTAGCAAAAAGCTTTGAAAAATAAGGATAGTCATCGTAGCCCAATTCAGAAGAGATCTCTTTTACAGATTTACCGGAATGATAAAGCAAACGTTTTGCTTCTAAAATAATACGTTGCCTGATGTGATATGAAACCGAGTAGCCGGTCGCCTTTTTGACACATTCATTCAAGTAGGGGGTGGATATGTTTAATTTTTGAGCATAGGCTGTTGGGCTCTTAACGCTGATAAAATTACCCTCAAGTTCTGATTTAAAGGCATTAGCAATAAGTTTATATCGCGAAAGCTTGTCCGTCGATTTAGTTGATGCCAAGTATTGTGAAACAACCAGTGCGACCAATGCGTTGCAACTATCTTTTAATAATGAATGATAAAGTTTATCGTTTTTACGTTTGGAAAATTTAATACAAAGTGATACCGCTTCGGAAATTGTAGAAAACGTTTCCTGTTCCAAAACCAAGGGTTTTGCGGGTGTGAGGCTTTCCAGCAATTTCAGGTATTCCGGATTCAGGCTTTCATTATTGATAGCCCAAGCGCTGACGGTCACATTTTCAAGGTTTAGGATACGGTGTACCTGGTCGGGGTGCATGTATACTACAGACGAGGGCCTAATTTCGAATTTTTGAAAATCAATTTCAACGATAACTGTTCCGCTTTCAAGCAAGAAGAATGAATGGCGGTCCTCCCTGTGTGATTGTTTTGCTTCGTCTAAGTTTAAAGTTGTTTCTTCCGAAAAGCTAAAATACATTCTCTCAATGGCAATACCTACATCGAAATGGTCAGCCATTATGTTTACAGGAATGGATTGGGATTTTTGGGGCATTGCTTTTCCTCTTTACGCAAAAATAACCCTTTATGTTTTGCAGTAAGTAAGCCGGTTTAAAATCGCATAGAAACCTCAATTGCTGAAATGACATTCTATTTGCCGGGACGACAGGATTGCCTTCGCTCTACCGCGCTTCGGCGATCCTTTTATATTCCATTAAGTTGCGCTCAAAGGCTCGTTCTGTTCATCTCTTTGTTCGCAATTTTTTGAACAGCTTGTTTACCATACAAAGATAATAAAACATAGCATTCTACTTCAAATTAGTCGCTCTTCACGCAGTGTAGCCTTCGCTGATACTGTAGCCGTCACCCGAAACGGATGCGCCGCATCTTTGGCCACTCCAAAGTAAGCCTGATCGGTCAACTCGACCAATCCCAGCCAGCCAAAAAGGAATCGAGACTGGTCTGGGCTACAATTAACGATCTCTCGACCGGCCCAGCGCTCATGTATCGGCCAGCGGCAATATAATTGGCTCCTTAAACCAGTCTCTGGCGGAGATCTTTTTGATTACTTCGCTCAGGTCGGCACTAAGCGACGAAAACACGAAAGTTGCATTCAGTTTGTTAACCAGGTCATGGTAGGCGTTCAGTTGTTTTATTTCAATAGCATTGTCTTTCTTTGACTCCCCTATGATCAACTGGCCGTCCTGGATGCAAAGTATATCCAGCTCAGATTTGATGTTGGGATTATCTTGGCTGGTGAGTATCACCTCCGGCAAATAAATGAAACTTTTCCTCGCCTTCGCCCGCAGTGATCGAAGCGTAAGCACCGGTACTTTCATATTGTGCTTATAGCCCTGGTAGAACATTTCGTCCAACTTGTAGAAGAGGCTGGGCTGATGCCCCTCTTTCCAATGTGCTTGCGTAAAAACCTGGTCAAGTTGGCATCGCCGGCAAGTGAACCGTTGCCCGACTTCCTCCAGCCGGTACCAATCGGCGGCGCGGCATGTGGCACATTGAAAAATAAAGCCTTTGGTAAAAATTCCTTGTTGAAGATATCGGTCGAGTTTTTTAGAGGCCACTTCAGCTTCGCCCAATACCTGTGTCAATTGGTCAAAGTTTAAATAGACACGGTCGTTCACAAGAATCCCTGGGATTTTATGCTTAACTCTTTCAGCCGGCTTGGCGTCGTTAATGAACGCGTCGAGCATTTTTACAGTACCTGGATCTACCAGTTCCTCAGCCAATGCATCAATGGAGCCAAGCAGGTCTACGGAGGCGCTCATATATTTTCCTTTGTCTGAGATAGCCATTGTCAATGTAAGACCGGAAAACAGTTGCTCAAAAATCTCAAAATTCGACAGGAGCAAGATCCTGGGACTCACCAGGTAGTCGTCCAAGGTGGTGCCCGCAATGACCAGGCCGATCTGTGGACGCTGTAGAACGAATGAATTGCCGTCGATCCGCATGAAGGGAGCATTTTTGACATAATGCTGGTCGGCTAGCAGGTGAAAATTAAAAATAGGCATTTCTGGCAGGACATAGCCAAGATCTACAGAATTTTGGCCCTCCCCCAGAATTTCCAATTCTACTAACCACTGGTCGGTGACAGAAAGTCGCCGGGAAAAAGCAGGCCGCGGGATATCCAGCAGATTGGCGCTTTTGTTGTCGATGAATTGATGAAGACCAACGAGGTTATGTTTGCCTTGCTCGTAACGCTTGTAAACAAATAGGTTGTGGATATCAAAGGGTTGGCCAATCAAGAAATTTCTGTCTCCGTGCGTGCTTATAAATCTGGCAGAGTTTTGCAGCTGTTCAAAAGAGGCCTGGATGACTTTGTTATTGACCGAACGGGAGACTACTTGCACCTTTCTATTTTCAATCGGGTCAAAATTATCGACGGTCATGAATACAAGTTCCAGCACTTGGTACAGTAGGTCGGCAAACTGTTCGTCTAAAAGGACCGAGGGGAACCAGAAGATGCTTTCGGAAATTTTAGACAGATTGGCGAAAGCGAGAAAATCCTGCAAACTGTCGCCATAGATAATGATGACGTTGGGTGGAGCGGGTAAATCGTTCCCGGAGGGACTGAGTTTCGGAAAATAATACCGGGACAGATGTCGGCTCGTTAGCTCAAAAGGGAACCAGCCATTGCCTGTCTCACGAGTAAACGAGTCAATAAAGGAGTTGTGGCCAATAGCGAACTTGAATTCGGCAACGCGGAAATTGCCAGGTTTTCTCGCAAAATGGTGGGCGTTGAATGGTTTTGGTGGCGCCACGGTCGTTGAACTGCCAATATGGTTTCTGACCATGAGTTCGATCTCCCTTGGCAAAACGCCTAGCTGATAATCACGGATCAAAAGCTCATCTGATTCCTCCAACAGGGATTTAACGGGTATGCCCTTTTTCGGACAGCCGTCGCCATCCTTTATAAAAAAAAGACAAGCTTTGTCGCTTAAATAAAAGGGGTTTAACCGCCGCCGGATCTCCCGGTCCAGTTCCGGATCAATCACGAGCCCCGTCGGGCCCTGCTGCATTTCCTCGCTGCCGATGTACCGAAAGAAATAATCCGGCTTGTGGACGTCCAGGGTATCCCAGAAAAACGGATCAATGGTCTTCCCGTCCGTGGGAATGATCAGGGTGTCGCTGCCACCCCAAAAGGTACTCTGCCAGGCAATGATGGACAGCACGCGGGATTGCCAGTCGAGGAAATCCTGATGCACGAGCACAGCGCACCGGCAGGGCCGGAGCCGGGAAACAATCGTTTTTAAGCCAATTTCCATGGCGCAAAGGTGGGGATTCTATAGGAACTTCGGCCGCCTTTACACAAAATCTTTTTCTTGTTTGTTGGCATAAATGGTTGACAAGCATCTATTTAAATCGTAATAGACAGTTAAACCCAATGAATTTCCATTGTTTAATCAAAAAAGGCCTTAAATTTGCACTTAACTTAAAAGTTAAGTTTTGTTGTTACATTCAATACGATACCAGACATACCGGCCAGTCGGGTCCTATTTGTCTCAGCCAGATTGGGCAATGACCCGCTATTGGAGTTTGAGAAATTTGATGAATTGGAGCTTGTTGAAAAGCATCACCTCGCAGAGCGGGAGATCATTTATAATACGATTGTCGAAATGGGGCAACGTGGCGCACGACCATACGATTTTCGGCCAGAAGGACCTGCATTTGCCCTGCCAGGTAGAGTGGACCGGAATGTCATTGACGCCAATCCGCGCGATTTTGGCCTTCGGCTTTATTGCGGCTTTCTTAGAGCAGACCTGGTCTTACTTTTGAATGGCGGTATAAAGACGACACAACGCAACCAAGACTGCCCAAATGTAGGCCCTCATTTTAGAATCGCGGAACGGATAGTACGGGCGCTTTTGGTGGCTGAGGAAGATGGATTTGTTCGATTTACATCGAATGGTATCGAAATGGACGACGAATTTGAACTGAAAATTTGAAATATGGCATTGAAAAACTTTCATAAGGTTATTGCAGAAACGCCGGAAGACGTGAAGATTTTCGTACGGCATTCTATGGACATCCTCGATCGTATTCACGAATTGTTGGAAGAGCGATTCGACGGTAAGCAAAAGTTATTAGCGGCAAAATTAGGGAAATCAGAAGCGGAAGTGAGCAAAATACTTAACGGCGTTCAAAATTTCACAGTGAAAACGTTGTCTAGATTGGAATGGGCATTTGGCGCTTCGATCATAGCCGTTTGCACAAGCGATCTGAACGCGGAATTCATCCCGGTGAAGACGCAGGCAAATAAAGGATGCAAACTGATGAGCACGGGAGATCGGGTATTTCAGGAGGAACAGTTCGATAAAATCGCGATGCATTGGGAGAAAAAAGATAGCATTAAAATTGGGAGTTTGGCCTCATGACAACCGGAAAATTCAATATCGACCTGGTCCAACTGGAGGACATCAATGTGATTAGTGCAACACTCGAGAACAATAGTGGACTTAAATCCATCGATCACGCCTTATATGAGATTGCTTTTCAATATATGTTGGCACCTGGCATCAGCGTCCGGTCAAAACAGATTCGAGTGCTTGCGGATTTTGACATTCGAGTGGCGAAAAGTAGCGTGCCGGAATCGATCATTACCTGTAAATACGGAATCACCTTTTTATTCAGCGTAAAGAATTTAGAGGAATTGGTGAAAATTGACCACAATGACATCGAAGTGGACGAAGAGTTGCTGTCAAGCGTACTAAATATTACTTATTCTACTTCTCGCGGGATACTCTACACCCGGCATTTAGGGACCATATTAGACGGGCTTATCTTGCCCATTATTCCTACAGCAGATCTGTACAGGTCAGGGGTTAAAGCTATTCCGGGGAAAAAGGCGTAGGTGCTCTTTCCAACGAAACTAGCTCAAGTTTCGTTTTTCTGAGCCGAAGGCAGCCGAAGCCGCAATTCTTTCAGAAAAAGCAATCCCCAGCAGAGTGCAAAAGATCGAATACATCAATCGAGCGTCACCAATTGATTTCCGGATGGCTGTTTCTGGTCTCCTGGTAAGTATAATAGCTTTCCCATACTGATTTTATTCAAATATACCATCCCGAAATGCCGACGCATCAGTATGCGAAAGGGATACGGAAACATTTATTTCCAAAAAATGAGTTAAAGTGTGACTTTGGAGTTTGGTCCTCGTCTTTTCCCTGGAATCATTGCCCACCTGACCGTCAGTATTCGTACCTTTTTTTGGCAAATCTCAGGAAGTATGCTATTTTTTGATGATGGACGTTTATCGAAACAATATAAAAATCAATCTAGGCGATGAGGATATTTGGGTGAGTCTCAAGTGGTTTAGAGGAGCTAGTCGTTATAACAATGGCTGTACACTCTATGGAAAAAAATATCATTTAAGGTGGATTATGGGACGAGCAAAGGGATTTGCTGCAAAGACCGCTAGGCATCGGATCGAAAGTCAATGACAGCGAATCGATGCTTTTTTGGTATTGATGACAAAAACAACAAAGATGACGGTATTGTACACAGCAAGGGGAAAGTTTGATAAGTTTAGCGATTCAGATACAATGGCTTGGGAAAAGTATGTCGAGTGGAGCAGGCTTTCCCAACTCAGTGAACTAATCTCGCTCGATGGGATGTTAAATGAAAGATTAATTGAGCCTGATAGAAATGATGAAAAGGAGTGGGATTATATAGTGATTGACAATATGTATGAAACGGGCTTCTTTACAACGCTAGACTACGTGCTGAGAAAGATGATGGGAAAAGAAGAATATAATTTATTGGCGGTTATTAAGGAGCCGGTAACGGAGTGCAAATTTATTGAGTTAGAGAACTTTGAGTTTATAGGATACGATCTTTTGGACAAATATTACGACATAAGCGCGTTGTCGAATTGTGGCGGCTTCGATGAGACGTTTCGGCCCGAAGAGTTGAACCAGTTCGGCCTTATTGAAGCTTTTGACCGAGCTATGGAAATAAAAGAAAATCTTTTTTCAAACAACCCCGAAGAGGTACACGCTGATACGAATGCCATTGCAATCTGGCGACACAAATATCTGGGGCGGTAATTCCTTAATAATATGGCATCTGGTAAAAGCTCACGGGGGGAGAAAACCCAAGTCCTAGTAGATAAGGACTTGGGCGCTCATATTTTTTTTATTTCACGGCTTTCAGGGCGGCGATACTTCTGCTATTGTCCAACCGGTCCTGAAGCGAATTCATATCCATCCCGATTTTCGTTTGGGTCACCCTTGCGTACAGCATAGTGGTGCTAATCTTGGTATGACCCAACATTTTGCTGATGGTCTCGATTGGGACCCCGTTCATCAAAGTGACCGTTGTGGCAAAAGTGTGGCGGGCAAGGTGGAAGGCCAGGTATTTCTGAATTCCGCAGATTTCGGCGATGATCTTCAAACTCCGGTTAACCTCCTGGTTGCTAACCCGGGGGAAAACGGTGTCACGCTTGCCGGACTCATGGCCGGAGAATTTTGCCAGCAGGACGTCGGCAGGCTTGAGGAGGGGAACATTTACGGGGGTGTCGGTTTTGGCCCTCGTCGTCTTTATCCACTTGATCTTGTCAATTCCCGTCAAAATCTGCTGAGGCCGCAATTCCATGAGATCGACGTAAGAAAGGCCGGTATAGCAACTAAATAGAAAAAGGTCCTTGACCCGATCCAGCATGAAATTTCCGAAATCCTGGCTTTCCAGCACGGCCAGTTCCATTTCGGAAAGGAACTCCCTTTCGGTATGCTTGAACTTTAGCCGAAAGTTTGAAAATGGGTCTTTCCCGATCCACTCGTTCTTTACCGCCCAGGTCACCATTTTCTTTAATCGCTCCAAATGCTTCATGGTACCGTTGGTGGTGCAAGGATCATTTTCCATCAAGGAATTGTTCCGGACGAAAAATTCAAACCCGGAGATAAATTCGTAGTTCAGGTCCCTCAGCGGCATATCCTCCTTTTTGTACCGGGCCACCAAAAACCGTTTGAGGTAACTTTCGGTGGCGTGATAGTTTTTCATCGTCCCTGGCTTCAAAACCTTTTGCATCAGCATATGGTGCTGGTTGACGAGCCAGAGCAAGGAATAGGAAATTGCCGGTTCCTTCCCGATCCCGAGAAATGCGGCCTTCACCGCCGTGGCCGTCAGCGTTCCGTCTTCGAGTAGGAGGTCCCTGTAATGCCGGTGCAGCTTCCCGTGCATTTCCTGCAAGTGGCTGTTGAAGGCCCGAAGTTCAGGATTTTTCGGTTTGGCCTCTCCTTTGCCAAAATTCCAATCGGCTTTAGAAATGGAATTCTTCATTGAAAACTCGGTTCTGGTTCCATTTACGACGATCCGGGCATACACGGGGAATTTGTTGTCGTCGCCGGTCCTGCTAGTCCGCAGGACGAAATGAACACCGAAGGTGTTGTTCTTTTTCATACCATTAGTTTTTTGCGTTATCAATCGCTCTTCGCATGATCGCAAAACCAGAAATGACGTCAGATGCCCGTCGGATAAGGGTTTTAGGCGGTCAGGTGAACATAAAAGTACATCGGCCTTCTTGTTCACCTGTTTGCTCACAAACCACTTGATACCTTTCGCCGCAAAATGATATGGATATAAAAGAAAAACCCGTAAAATCAGCGTTTTACGGGCTTCCGTCTTAAGATAGCTTTAGACTCATTGTCGCCTTGGCAGGACAATTCTCGAACCAATTTTTAGTGGATTTGCAGCGGCTTTCAACTCTATAAACCTAAATATCAATGAATTATGGTCAATTTTTTCAGTTATTGATTCCTTCCGGAATTGTGAAGAAAATGTCAAAGCAAAATGTTACCGTTTTGGTAACATTTATGTACTTTTGTATATGAGGGTCATTGCCGTGAAAACGCTAAAGGATCATTGGGAAATTTTTCCGCAAGCGGAGCAGGCTTTGCTAGCCTGGTACGAAGAAGTGGAAGCTGCACAGTGGAGCAATCCTAACGAATTAAAGGAACAGTATAGGAGCGCATCCATACTGACGGACAAAAGAGTTGTATTTAATATTCATGGTAACACATTCAGGTTAATCGTGGACATTGAATATCGCCTAAAAATAGTCTTCATAGTATGGTTTGGAACACACAAGCAGTACGAT
>Ga0302218_10000936_pt1 | contig 9914 bp, 9 predicted proteins | sample II_Palsa_E1_1_FD_194567 | JGI IMG/M metagenome (GOLD analysis project Ga0302218, IMG submission 194567) | Peat permafrost microbial communities from Stordalen Mire near Abisko, Sweden - II_Palsa_E1_1 | ecosystem: Environmental > Terrestrial > Soil > Palsa > Peat permafrost | place: Sweden... | reverse complement strand
GCCAGGTGCAAAAAACCGTCGAGAATGCCTATGACGCTGCAGGCCGTCTCACCAAACGGAAAATCCGTGACTACGGTTACTTTAACGCAGAACCTCATTGGAGGCTTACCGGGGGAGGGGAGGAGGATCAGTTCACTTGGAATGACAAGGGTAAGCTCCTCGAGCATATCGATGACCACAGCAGGATTACCTACAAGTACAATGCGGCGGAAGACGAGGTTGAACGGGCTTGGTTCAAGCTGAGTGGCGGCTATTTCTTTGCGACCGGAATCATGCTCGACGCCAAGCTGACCTCAAAAACGGTTTCGACCTATGACCAGGCACGGCATAAAGCCAAAGAAGAGGTATACGATTCAACTGGCGCCCTCATTGGAAAAACCCTCTACGCGTACGACAAGGCCGGGCGTAGAACCAAAGAGGAGAAATACGACGCAAGTGGCCGTCTTTCGTCAAGCACCACCGACACGTATGAGGAGGCTGGGCATAAAACAAGGGAAGAGAAATACGATTCGGGCGGACGACTTGCCGGAAACCGTTTTTCAAGAACCATTGACACCTTCGACCAGGCTGAGCATAAAACCAGGGAGGAGGGATACGACTCGGGGAGCCACCTTTCCTCAATAGTTGCTTACGCGTACGACGAGGCTGGGCGTGAAACCAAGGAAGAGCGGAATGGCTCCGATGGCAAAACCTTGACAGGTACGACGATATTCAACTATGACCCCAGAGGGCTCCTCATCCAGAAGAGCAGTTCAGGACCATACGGAAGATGCATATTTTATTCCTACGTGTTTTACCCGTAGCCCATCGAATCGCAATGTCGGGTCGCCATGCTTCCCCTACACGCCCGCAGGGTGGTACAAAAGGCTGCCTGCACCTATGAAACGGATGAGCCGACCCAAACCTCATCCCCGCAGCGAATGCCCGCAGATGGGATCCCGGCAGAAGGCGAGGATGGCGTACACTTAGTGCCGCTTTTGGGGGATCAACAAGAAGTCCCGGTTGCAAACCACCCAAATGAAAAGTATCCCCTTGCGAAGACGGACGCTCCTTCGAGCAGGGTTGCTGACTTTCCTTGCGTTCGGGGGAGTCTGCAAGTCCCAAGATACCGCTTCGCCAAAATCGGGAAAGCCTGCGACAGAGCCGAAGGTGATTCTGGAGGTCACACAGTGGTCGGCGATGTATGGTTACGATGTCGGCATGCAGCAACCGTGGTACGTAAGGTAGAGATTGGACGCATTTGGTGAGATATCGTTGCCGTCACTCAAGAGTGCAGGTGTGCGGGTTGTTGACATTCCGAGATCTGAGAGCCTATCTTTATGGTCCAAATTCGGCGGATGGAAGGAAGAGGCTTGTGCACAGCTTCTAATCCGAGGGGGCTTCTACCCGTCGACTTCCCAAAAAAGTAGGAGTGTGTCTCGGAGGATCTGCTCGTCTGGACGAGCCATGCTTCACGGTGTATGCAAATAGGCAACGTCTAATCGTTTTTCGCGTCGTTGGAGATAACTGAGAGCGCCTGCGATTCGCTCAGTGCGACAACGCGCGTTCAAAGGATTGGACTAATGTGTCTTAACTGGGTAGTTGTGTGCTCCGAGGAGGGGATGCATTGTCATTAGGGCATAGCCACTTGCTGAATTCGGGTCGTGTGGGCCTTTTGTGTCTATGTGCTTCCGTGGCTATCCTGGCTGCAACTGTCGACTTTGCGGGTGTGGTCCGGTCAATGGACGGGTTGGCGGTTGTGCAAGAGCAGATCCATATCGATACGGGCGGCACCTACCGGACGAGTGACAGTGGCGAGTTTACGATCCCGGCGTCGGAGGGGCTAAAGGTCGGTGCAGAGGTAGTATTTCATGTGAGTCATTGGGTTGTGTTGAGGCCATGTGAGTTGCAGAATGGTCGAACTTATCTTCCTGCCCAAGGACGACCGATTCAAATGAAGGTTCTCCGCCCTGGAGACCCGCGGTTGAAGTCGATAGTGCCGGTGGAATCAGCCTTAGGTTGCACAATCGAGGAAGCAGCTGCGCAATTTCCGCGAGATTTTGTTTTGAAGAAACGTCGAAAGTCGTCTCGGGCAAATTGGCCGGAGCCGTCTGTTTACTCCGGACTGGACAAGGCATACGCTTTCGCGGCGGACACGAGTCCTCATGTGGACAGATCCAGGGTCGAAATGGTTGACGTTTTCGCGAAGAAAAAAATTGTTTTTGAGGAGAATACAATGCAAAACGCCACCGAAAGAAAAGACGTTTACAGTCGTATTACCGCGCAGATTGTCGAGCATTTGGAGAAGGGGTTCCCCCGTGGATACGCCCCTGGAACGCCGAAAACGCAGCCGGAAGGATTATGCGACCGTTACGCCATAACGGGCAGCCCTACTCCGGCATTAATGTCCTGTCCCTCTGGATGTCCGCGTTGAGCCAGAACTTTGCAGCGCCCGTCTGGATGACGTTCCGCCAGGCCAGCGAATTAAACGCGCATGTCAGGAAGGGCGAGAAAGGCTCGCTTGTGGTCTATGCCAATTCGATTACGCGCAGTGAGCAAAACGACAAGACCGGCGAGGATGTACTCGAAATGCCGTACATGAAGGGCTATACCGTGTTAAATGTCGAGCAGATCGAAGGCCTTCCGGAAATCTTCTACGCGAAGGCAGCCCCTACTCTCGATTCCGTGGCGCGCATCGATCACGCCGAGAAGTTTTTCGCAAGCATAGGAGCCACGATCAAGCAATGGCGGAAACCGTGCCTATTACGCGCAGGAACTCGTTGCCGCGCGTGGCTCCGCCTTCCTGTGCGCCGACCTCGAATTGCATCAGGAAGCACGCGAGGAGAATGCCGCCTATGTCGCCAAATGGCTCGAAGTCCTCAAGAACGACAACCGCGCCATCTTTACGGCAGCCGCCCATGCCCAACGTGCCGCTGATTACCTCAACACCAAAGCCGCGCAGGTTAAGGAGGCCTGCACGGCTTGACCGCTGTTTCCCTCGCCCCCGACACGGGAAGCACGGCCGGATAACTCGCCTTGGAATTCCTATACTAGACAGGAACAGGAGGCAGTATGTTCATGCTTATGCTTTCTGTTCTGTCAGTTGTTATTGGCGTGGCCGCATTGGCAATTCAGCTTTACGACCGCTGCCGTAAGTAGTCCCACCCCGACCGGCTCCGACCGGCATTTCACAAAGGTAGAATTCGCTCGAAGAAGGAGTCCCTATTTCTCATTAGCTGCATTCTTCGCCGACAAAAAGGCCATCTCCTCTGCCATTGTCGGCATCGTCTTAGGGCGGCGCGGCACATCCACATAGGCCGATCCATGTTCGCGTTGCTGAATATCAATTCCGCCAAGTTGCAGAAGTTCGTCGGCAATCTGTTTCAAAGGTTCGTAAATATCCAGCCCTTTCCACGTCCCGTAGGTGCTGTGCATGGCGCGGAGTTTATCGCGGCTTGAAGTAAGGATTTCGCTCCAGCGTATCGATAGCCTTCGGAGCCGATGCGGTCACATTGCCGTCGATACCGTCGATGTGCCCCATCATATAGGCTGCGTAGACCATCACGCCCTTGTATATCCCGACCACTTCCTTCGTAATGCGGGGTCGCGTCGCCGTGCATGCGATATTGCCGGATAGCGGCATCGCCGCGTTCTTTTGCTTTGTCGAGCGCGGCGCAGAACGTATCCTCAAGCGAAGACAGTACCGGCCCCTTCCCCATAAACGCGCTCAGCCGACATGCAATGTATTCATCCCAGCAGCCCGACGCGATGCCGAGAAGAATCCCGTCGCGAAACGACAATTGTTGCTTCAGGATGATGTCCGGCATGGAGGTGACGCGCATGTCGAGATCGTGGACACCGGGTTCGCGTTTCGTAATCCGTCAGTTTCTAATCAAGTTTGCTTATTTCCACGATTGAAGGGCCGAGATTCGTCGAGGGGAGTTACCGGGCAATTCGGGCTTTGGTAGGCGCACTTTGGAAGGGGCGCGTCCTTTCTTTTTTCTTGTTCGGATTTCGTAACAGAAACTATTTTGCTCTTGACATGTGACTTTGTCAGGTCGAGAATTCTGGCTCTCCTTTCAGGGCGCTTCCCCCTGGCGTCTTGTTCTTAGTACGTAATGCAAAGAGAACGTTTTGGTTATGACCCTTTTTCCTCGGATGAGGGTCGTCGCAAACTTGAATGAGATGCGACGCAGCCTATCAGCAGACACTTTGCAGGAGGACTTGATGCCCCGTGCTTCGCGAGACCTAGCTTGTTTAGTCGCCGTCCTTGTCTTGCCGCTTGTAAACTGCACAACGCCCGACGAGGTATCCAAATTCTGCGTCTCTGCCAGTACGACGCTGACCTCCGCATCTGTGGTTTTCGATGATATGAAGCTATCCTGCCTGAGAGAGGTTAATTCGAGGGACGAGTTCGGAACGTTCAGGCCCCCGGTTCAAAGCGATGAAAATTGCAATGCCATTGGTGACCAAGCCGTCGGGGCGGCGGCCGCCGCAAAGGTCCTATCAGATTACTTTAGCGCGATAAATTCTCTGGCTTCATTTGGAACCGCAAAGGCGGGAACGAATGCGCAAAGCCTTCTTTCCAAGACCGGCGCCGCGGTCGGGGAGAGTTCGTCAGCGCAGACGGCCCTCGGGTCCATCGCGCAATTCCTCGTGTCCGCTGCCACCTCAGGGTATCAGCGAAGACAGTTGGAGAAAGATCTTCCGAAGGTGAGCGCAAACGTCTCTGCCGTGGTGAGCGCACTGATCACTATCGTCCACGACGATTACATCGACAGGCAGCTAGGTAGCGAGGAGCAAAAGCTTGCCGTCCGGTATCGCGAATTTGCCAAAGACAAATCGCCTGAGATCAAACTCTTGCTCGATGACAGGTGGCATGCCGACGAACAGGCCCTTGCAGCCAAACGCGCGTCCGCTCAGAGCCTCATTACAGCCCTGCAGTCGCTTTCCAAAGGGTTTGCGGATCTGGCTGCGAATGCCCATCAACTCAGAGCCAAGGAAGTCTCTGGCCTGCTTGGGCCCTACGCGACCCAGCTTCAGGCACTCATACCCCAGATTCAGAAAGGCTTTTAGCTCCCGTCACCCTGGAGGTTCGCAATGGCACTACCATCTCCGCCCGTCCCGATAGATGCAGCCGCTGAAGCCGGCCAATTGGCCGATCTTTTCAACAGTCTGTCTCAGGCCCTCGACGATTTCCGGCTTGCCGATCATACGCCACCTGTTCCGGCGGACCAGTTAGCCCGCCTGAAAGACAAAGCGCAGGCAATGGAAGACCGCGCTCATTTTTTCACGGCTCAGGCGATCGGGGAGACCTTGCAATCGGTTCAGCCGGATCTTGCGAACATAAAAGCCGTGACGGCGCAGGCTAAGACCCAGGTGACGGTTTTGAACGACGTGTCGAAAGTGATCTCGATTGCCACATCTGCGCTGAGCCTGGGAACCGCGATTGCGGCCGGTAACCCCGCCTCCATCGTGGCTGCCGCGGGTGCATTAGCCCAGACGCTGGCTGCGTAGCGAGAATTTTGTGGACGCCCAGCCGTTCGTGGTTGAAAACTTAAGGAGGTCCTAACCGTGCGTTTACCACTTCTTATCTGCTTTTCGTTGGCAGCCGCCAGTACCCTCCTCAGCCAAGACAAACTAAGAATCATCGATCGGCCCACGATCGCAGCAGAAGCCCTCTGTGACGCTGACGGCACTGCGACAGGGTCTATAATTCTGCGGAACGACACAAGCGCATCGCTGCCCATCCATCTTTCCGGAGGGGACCTTTCGAGCAAGTCGCCCAGCAAGCAGCTTCTTATCCAGCCCGTGCTTATCCCGAAAGATGCGAACCTCGACTCAAAACAGAACCTTGAGGTGAAAATCGCTATCGCGGGGTTGTACGAGGATGGTGACTGGCAAACGACGATTCAGAACGATGGAGCCGACGTTGGCACGGTAAGAATTCTCAGAACCAGCCCACCGTTTGCACTGAGCCTCGATGTTGCCACACCTGACGCGCCCGAGCTGACCTTTGTCAAAGGAGAGACAGGTCACTTTCGCTTAAAGAACGATGACCCGAGAGAGTATCAGATTCTGTGGCAATACAGCATCGGAGGATATACGGTGCGCTCGACGGACCCGCCAGCTGCTTCTAGGACGCAAGACCGTGGCTGGATATTCCGCTGGTTCAGCAAGGACGTCTCCTCAAATTCCGGCCAGCCGGAAGTCCCCGCCACTCCTCTTACGCTTTCCCCACGGGGTCAACAGGAATTTACCTTCAGTCCTCCGCTGAAGTGGTTTGGCGGATCTTTTGCCGGCCTCTTTAAGGATAAGGGAGCTGACGGCCGTCTCACGGTGAGTATGGTCTCGCCCCAGTGCCCCACACGCTCCGCACTTTCCAAGACCTTCAAGGTGAAGACTACGTTACTTACCACTACAGGAGCACGGCGGGAAGGATGGGCGGATTTCTGGGTTTTTGTTTTTCTCGCGCTCGGCGGAATCTTTTCGCTAAGCCTGAATTCGCTCCTGCCGAACCAAATGCGCCGAACAAAGATGAAACAGCGATTGAGCAGCGTCGGGGCGCGGATATCCGGTTTATCGTATGACTTGGCCTCGCGTCTTCGCGTACTCGTTGGTCTGGGGCAGCGGTTGATCACGGATCGGCTGAGGAACCTCACCTGGACCAGTCCCGACTTTGCTGGGGATATGCAGGACATCGAACAAGCCATGACCCGGCTGGAGACGCGCATGCAATTCCTGGAACGCCTCAGCATCGTACGGACCAACTTCATCCGGATGCGTGCTGAGGTGTTGCCGGCAAGCATGATTTTCGGTATAGAGACAACGTTCGACAAAATCGTTGAGATCGGCGAGAAATCAGATCCCTCCGATCCGGACGTACAAACGGCCGTTAACCTTATCAAGAGCGTCGAAGACCAGTTGGCTCAGGGGATCCTGAGTAACGTTGACTTCGCCAAGAGCCTTGCCGATCGAGTCGCGATCTATAAAACAGATTTTGATCAGACGAATGGGAGGATTGGAAAGACCGATACGTGCAAGCGAATCCGGGCTCTGCTGCCGGGACCTTTCGCCCGCCTGGAGTCGGTCGACGGGACCAAGCTCACAGCCGCGGCCGACGTCTCTTCGGCACAAGACTACATGGACCTTGATGGCAGGTTATTCGAGCTGCAAATCATTCGCGAATACGTTGATTTGGTTGAGGGACTCGCTTCAACAAGTAATCTTCGAACAAGAATCACCGGGCATGAGGGAGAACTGGTGGATTCTTTAAGCCGTTCAAGTTGCGAAGCGGCTTATGGAGCGACGCTTTTGCTACAGGAGATGAAGAGCGGCTTCTTTAAGGAGGATATTCGGGCAGAAATCGAGGCCAAGCGAGTCAGAATCAAAGTGGATCGCGGCGAGATTCAACGGTATCAGCCGTGCGAATTCCGATTGGAATTCCAGAAGCTCGATCTTAATACGGCTTATGCGCGCCAGGAATGGACCTGCCATTGGTTTTTCACGCTCGGGGAACAGACGCTCATCGAGGAGGGTTGGGTAATAACCCACTATTTCGGGGAAAGCGATACGTACAAAATGAAGATTGCACTGACACACAATGTGGATGGGACAAAGCTGGAGGTTCCGGATCTTGAGCCGTTCGAAGGCGAGATAAAGCTCGTGCCCGAGGCGCGCAGACAACTCAGCAGGGTTATGAAGTTCGTGTTTCAGTTAAAGTTTGCCGAGGCAAGAAAGGAATGGAAAAAAGGCAGGAGGCGCTCCGGCAAGACACTGGATTATCTGCGCCTCGCAATGGCGCTGGTGATTGCGTTATTCGGTTTGATAGCCGGAGCAAAGGAGCAACTGCTTAAGCTGGATCTCTTGCCGGCGTTGCTAGCGGTCTTTATGGTGGGCTTCGGCGCGGATCAAATCAAGAATCTGCTGACGCAGAAAACATCCGTACCGGATACAACCTCACCGCCGCACTGACCGAGTCAACGCAGGCGAGTTAAGATCGCCGCGTCTAAAGGCGCGTCGCCGCAGAAGGTAAGACTCAGCCCCGACGTGCCTAGTCAAAAGCAATCCGCGGCTCGATCTCGCTTAGCATGGCCAAGTACTTGGTTCGCTCGATCAGCTGCTGAAGTTGGTGCCGTAAATCGGAAGGAGCGGAGCAAACTCTAATTCCCGCCGAGCATTTGTTCAGTTTTCACACTCGGCGAGAACACGGGATTGTTCTCGGAGACAATTAGACGGACCGACGGCGCTTCAAGGCAGGCGACTCCCTCTTTTGAGAGTCGAATTCTCACTTCTGCATTAGCTTTTCTCGATTTAGGCTACTTCCAGGAGAAGTCGCACGCCTCATCCAATTAAACATCTCGTCGTCCTAATGTTGGAAAACCGGTCGTTCGATCACATGCTTGGATTCCTGCCGGGCGTGAATGGATTGGACCCTAACTGGACAAACCCCCTCACCCCCGAGGGTCCGCAGGTACAGGTCAGCCAGGACGCACGCACCGTGGGCGACCTTGAGCCCGACCCTGGGCACGAGTGGATCAACGTCAACATGCAGATCTTCGAGAACCTCAACGGAACCGGTACACCGACCATGAAAGGCTTCGTAGAGGATTATCTCCTCATGAACAAAGACCAGAGTAGGGCGCCGAACATCATGAAGTGTTTTATTCCGAGTACGCTTCCAGTCCTGTCTGCCCTTGCCCAGCAGTACGCGGTCTGCGACCGCTGGTTCTCATCCGTCCCGGGACCGACGATTCCCAACCGGCTCTTCACCCACGCTGCAAATTCCTACGGTTCCCTGACGCAGGATGCAGTCGCTGCCCCCTTTGTCATTCGCACGATCTTCGAGGACATGGACGTCCCTCCTAACCCCGCGAATTACCGCATCTACACCCACGGTTCAACCATCCTCATGGTCAACCAATATCTCCAGCAAAATAAGCAGGACCGCTTCTTCGACTTCGGAGACTTCCAAAAGGATGCCGCGAATGGCTACCTGCCGGAATACACCTTTATCGAGCCGGCATTCGATGACGATGCAAACAATGGTATATCGCGGCACCTCAGGACCGTAAGCGCTCAATCCTCTCCTGTTCCACTGCTCCAGACTCCCGCATTCCCAACGGCATGTATCGCTCAAGGGGCGTTTTCCAGGAACGGAAGAAATCCAGTGGATCTTGGGGGCCGACAAATTCGCGAGCCAGGGCGAGACGCTTCAGCATTTCTGGCCGCTGCTCTTCTGGCAGACCCTGCACACGTTTCTCGATTCCTGCAAAGAACTGTTCCAGGCTCACGACTCCGGAAACTTGGAGACAACACGTCATGTTCGGTTTTCGTAACGCAACGCCAAAGCAGTTCATTGTCGTGATCCCAATACAGATCTGAGAATTAGCAGATATTTCGGCTGATACAGCGCGTTCCTACATATACGGCGGTCTGTTCGATTTTCGTAACACGATCGTCTTTAGGCTAACTATCAATACGGCCATTTATCTCAAGCGTAGCTTTTCCACATTTTTTTCGCTTGACAGAGCTACCAGATCATCATAGTTTTCCGCTTCATCTTTCCCCCAGGAATGCTCAATAACCACTGTGGAATCTGCTGGCGCCGGTGTGAAAAAGACTGGAACAGGAAAGCGAATGTGGAGGTCCAATCGTGACAGTTAAGAGAATGCTCATGGTGTTAGCGTTTGGCGTTTTGGTTTGTGCCGGCTGCTTAGGCGCGGCGGCTCAGAGCGGCTGCAGTACGGGAGCCGCCCCAACACCAAGCGCTTGTACCGCCGTATTCGGTTATCAGGCCGGAGAACCTTTAATACCGGGGATGCAGTGTGCCTGCGGCACAAGCTTTGGAAATGGCTCAGCAGGGCCGTTTGGCGCTTACTGCTGGGTGCCGCAATGCTCGAAGTATACCGATGACACCTGTCCTTCGTGCGGAA
>Ga0302218_10000933_pt1 | contig 9939 bp, 10 predicted proteins | sample II_Palsa_E1_1_FD_194567 | JGI IMG/M metagenome (GOLD analysis project Ga0302218, IMG submission 194567) | Peat permafrost microbial communities from Stordalen Mire near Abisko, Sweden - II_Palsa_E1_1 | ecosystem: Environmental > Terrestrial > Soil > Palsa > Peat permafrost | place: Sweden... | reverse complement strand
CAGTAGGAGTTTGCTTGCGAAAAATATCCAGCCCAGAAAGTCCGTCCCCAGCGATTTGCACATTAAACCCGTCAGCCGCGAACAGGCGTTGAAGAGTGCGTTGCATCGGGCGGCTGTCTTCTACGACGAGTACCGTATCCATTGGTTCCTTTGACCTGAAAAGCAAAGACTGCGGTCTATCGAGTGTACTTCTAAAAAGCGTAGAGCCAGCATAGGACGCTGGCGCCGGGCGCGACATCGACGATGGTCGTGCCGGTGCCTTGAGCGTTGGAACCATTATTGAAATTGCTTACGAGAATGTGGCCTTCGGTGAGTAGACCAGTGGTATGTGGCACCAAGGCTACACCGTAGGGGTTTTGATCGCCGTTACCGGGCACGGTGGATGCGATGGTGCTTACTTTGTGCAAATTCTGCAAGAGGTTGTCGTCGTCGGGGAAGGCCGGGGAACTGGTGACCAAAACGGCGAGAATGGTGATCCAGAGCTCTAGGATTATGCGGTAGATTTTTGGCATGCGAATCTCCTCCATCCGACTGCCAGCATCGTCTCCGGTGGGAGGATATTCGGCTGGGTTGCGGAAACGAAAATCGCGGCCGACGAGACGGTTATGGTGCAACAGCGCGGCCGGCTTTCGAGTGACTGTAGGAGAGAAGATAAAAAAGTTTAGGGATGGGCTTGTCAGGGCGCTGTAGATGAATTGTCAACAAAATGTAAAATCATGTTTATCGAACAGTACGCTCAGTCCGCATCGGCCCAGATTGCAAGCGTCGCTAAGGTTGTCAGGGCCGGTCGTAGTCCGGGTTAGGTGGCGGAACGTAATCGAGTCCGTATTTATTCTTGTGGGCCGGGGTGAAATTCGGAATCTCGGCCAGGTGAATCGGGCCTAAATTGCGGGATAAGTCGGAAACGGTTACCACGCGGGTTAACGATTTTAGATCTTCTGGGGAGCTACGTTCAAACCACACGTTAAGTTGATAGCGTCCGTCCGGGACGTTGCGAAGAATCACATTGCCACTACGATCAGAGAGGGCAAAATAACGAGTATCTACCGACAGCACTACCGCACTCATCTCCGCGTGTATGTTACAGAAAAGGAAACTGACGCCGGGGCGATCGAAGCGGACACTGCGGGTGGTTCCCGATTCGTACAGCCCGAGGTCAAAGCGGCGGCCGTCGTAGAGGGAAAAAATGTTGTGGAAGAAGGGATCACGATTCGGAAATTCCACCAGGGTGCCGAGCGGAACGATCAATACATGAGGTTCAAACGTTTTGTTTCGTTGCACCAATTGCGGAGGACTTTCCAGCTTACTGGATACGGGCATAGCCGCGTTCTGGCGATCGAGAGGAACGAGCCACACGGCGACATTGGAGGAGTCTAGGTTTTTGCTCGCCGAGGTTTTTGCGGAAGTTCTTACGCCGGCTCCGGCAATGACAACCTTGGCAGTGACGAGTCCATCTTGCGCGCGGATGTGCGCGCTGACCAGACATGTCGCGAAGGGGAGAAGGAGAGCCAGTGTCTTGGGGAGCTTACTCATGATTTGGCCCGGATCAGAATGTGTATCCTAAACTCAAGGCTACTTGGTTTGCGATATCCACATTGTTGTTCAATGTGTTGGTGTGCAGGTGTTTGTACTCCACGGAAACGAGCACATCGGAGCGCACGCGATAAATGAAATTCGCAAATGGACTAAGGTTCCTGGTGAGCGCATAACCGTAGTAAAGGTAACCAGCAGGGAACCTCCTCAGTTCCGTAGCGAACGGTTCGTCCTCGCCGTACGCGAAGTTTACTTCGAAATTCACTTCGGGTTTGAATTTAAACTGCAGCCAACCCCCGGTGGAGTCCAGGCCATAGATGGAAGTTTCGGGATTGTAGATGTTTCCCGAGAGTAAAATGCTTTGTCCGATTCCGCCTCCGAGGCCTCCTACACCGCGGCCGCGATAAAATTCGCCGCTGAGAGCAAAGAGATTTCCCAGCGGAAGTGATACGTCGGTTACACCAGCCCATGCATCTATATTTCTGCCATATGCCCAATTCTGGCGCCCATAGTAGCCGCCGATTCCAAGGTTGAGATCCTGACCAAGAAGTCGCTGCGTGTAACCGATGTGGGTCGCGTAAGCCGGTTGTCCAGACTGCTCACCCACCGTGGGATACCGGTAAGGCTCTTGCTGAGGAGTATCGCCCGTCAATGAATCTAGGATGCCGGCTTGAAGCTGCAGGCGGGAGTTTTCGGAAAGGGCGATGCGATGTTCGATGCGTATTTGAGGAGTCCAACTCCACAAATCCCCGGTGTAGGAGAGCGCTGGAATTGCGAGAGATGAGAGTGACGTAGGGGTAAGCGGTGCGAAAAAAAGAGAGTCTTGTCCGGCAACAAGAGAAGTGTTCTTCCAATCCAGGCGTATCGTGCCGGTGCGCAGACGAACTATTCCGAACGCTGCACCATTCGGGGTATTCGGGAAACCGCCGGCAAAGTCGAATTTCACGTTAGCGCTGGTGCGCGCTCCAGCAATGTCTGGGCCGAAAGCTTCGACGCCGATTTGGGATTGCCGCAGTGAGCCAGAAAAGGATCCCGATAGTCCAGGCGCTGGGGCTGGCATCGCGAATTGTGGAAAATCGAGATTGTCTACAGAGCCGCGAGTGATATCCGTGTTCAGAAGGACGATTCCGGACAGGCGCACACGATACTTTGAACCGCTTTCTACTTTGGTCTGACTTTGCTCGATGATTTTGTCGTTCGCCAACTGCTGGTCATCTTCCAGTTTGGAAAATCGCTGTTGCAGGGAGTCCTGAGAAGAATCAGTGGACGACGGTACGGCTTGCTTCGAAGGTTCGGAAGCTGAAGAAGTGGATGAGTAGGTTGAGTTGGTCACCAGCGCCTGCGATGGGCTCGGCTCATTGACCATAGAAGGCCCGGCGGTTTTCGCAACGAACTGTTCTCTGGTTTGATTCAATTCAACGCGAAGCTGTTCAGCCTCTCGCAAGGCTTCTTGCTGGGCGTTGTGCAATTGCGTCATTTGGGCGTGCAAGGTTTGGACCTGCGACTGCAGTTGGCTCACCGACTGTGCCAGGGAATTTAAAGTGGCAACCAAGTCCGTGGATGCGGGAGCTGGAGCAGGTTCGGTGTTTTGGCATCTGGCCATGATTGGTAAAAAGACTGAGAGAATGGCCGCTGCGATGGGCAGAAATTGTAGTTGAGAACGCCGATAATTTTGCATGGTAAGCCTCTTAGACGAGCCTTTTGAAATTCAGATTCCCGAGTGTCTGAGTTGATTAAATGTTGTTCATGGCCGGCTTTGGAAATTCCTACAGCATTTGGAGCTTTTCACATTCTCGTAACAGCGTCCAATTCGCATTCGCAAACGGCACTATCAATTGCACGGCAAACGTTCTATGTGCTGTCGAAATGTAAATGTCAAACGTGGGCGGCCGCCAAACTGCTGGTTCTATTGGATGCAGGAAGTCTGGAATCTGCCGTGCGCAAGACTTCAAGAGCCGAGGGATTCCGGAACTCCTCTAAAGCGACGGACAAGAAACGTTACACAAACGAGACAAGCGCATGACCGCGCCATAGCACACTTCCACGCGGATGCGCTTACGGTAGCTCCTCGGCAACACAATTCCAAATTAAAAAAAGAAAGGTGTCAAATGGAGAAAGAGAAAAGTTTAATGAGCCGGTTGGTGAATCGTAGGTCGCTTTTGAAGACCGGAGCGCTGGCGGGAGGGGCAGTCGCAATCGGAGCGGGGTTAATGGGGGGCGAAACGCGCGCTTTTGCCAGCGAGAGTGACGGCAGCCTCAGTGAGGGAGACGCGGCTATTTTAAGGTTCGCGCTGGCGGCCGAGCTGATCGAATCAGACCTTTGGACACAATATGCGGAACTGGGCGGGCTCACCCCGGGCCAACTTCCGCTCGAGACACTTCAGACTCCGCCCTTGAATAGCTATCAAGCCGCTTTCCTGAATCTGGATGGCGATGGCCCGCAATATATAAGCAGCAATACACTCGATGAAGTCAGCCACGCGAAGTTCCTGGATGCATACCTGAAATCCAAGGGAGCAGAGTCTGTTGACTTCGACGAGTTCCGTACTCTGGAGGGAAGCCGCGTGACCGGGGCGCAAAACATCGGGCGGCTAACCAACCTCATGCATCTCAACGTCGATACCAGCTGGTTTATTCGCTATCGCAGCGCGACAAATCCGGACTTTGGCGCGACGTATCCGCAAGCCCTTACCATTCGCAACCGCACAGCCATTCCTATCACGGATGCAGACTTCAACAACACAAACCACATCCAGGTGATTGCCAACATTGCCGCATTCCACTTCGGATACATCGAACAAGGCGGCTCCAGTCTATATCCCGCGCTTGCGCGGAAAGCCAGCAGCCTGGAAGTATTAAAAATCCTGCAGGGCATTGGTGGAGATGAGATCGCCCATTTTCTGGAATGGGTTGATTTTGCCGGCAACGCGGTACAGCAGCCTGTCGCGCCGGTCAGCGATGACGGGTTGACGTTTCCCAATTTTTTCACCCCAATCAACCCCAACGATCCACCGAGCGCAAGCAATCCAAACAATCCACTCATTCAACCGAGTCTGATCTTTCCGGTGCCGTGCGAATTCATTAATGCGAATTTGCCGCACGTGTCAGTCATTCGGCCGCTGGATGATAAATTTGGTGGCGCAGTAGCGACCATCGCATCGTTCACGGCCGACGGACTATTCATTGAACAGAATCCTAAGTTTCTTCGACAGCTCAATCAACTGGCGCAAGAAGCGGATGCCTCCAGGCGAGAGGTCTAGATCACCTGTAGTTTTCGTGGCAAAGAAATGGGCCGGGTGTTTCGATTTCGGAAAAATCCGGCCCCTTTATTGTTGAGTTGTTGAGTCTTGTGCAGCCGGCATTGGGTCGGGGTAAACTCGGGGTTTCTGTTGACGATGTTGATGGCGCTGCACGTGAGTGGCCCCTGCCGACCATAACGACGAAGCAGATACTGAGTTGCGGCCCTAACAGAATGTGTTGCGGGAACCCCCTGCGTGGCGCGCCGAAACAGCTACGCCACCTCCATGCTGTGACTCATTTTGCCATGCTTGCGGACTGGCGAACGGGATAAATCGCGCTGATACCCGTTACCGCGACGGCGCTGGGGACAACAGCGAGAATGCGTACCTCCGTGTTTAGGTTGAAAGCCGGCGCGAAACCGAAGCTTGGCGTGCCCAACGCCCCTCGATTTCTTACAGACCTCCGTTCCCTACGACCTTGCCGTGACGCCCCGCGCCATCTACGGCAACTTTGGAGCGCTCTATTCGGTTCGCGCGGTTAATCCGCCAGTTGAAGAGCCAGGTTAGCGTTTTAATCTTTCCCAAAAGTTTTTCCATTGGCACACACCTACCCTCGCTACATTGGAAGTACGGGAAAGCCCACTAAGTTTCACGTTCATGTGACCTGCCACTCGGAGTCGTCCATAGCGGCACAATCTGGTGACTTCGCGGATCGAAAACGAAGTACTCGCCAGACACAAGCGAGGCGAATTGGCGCAGACGAAAGCACGCAGCCTCTAAGTCCCCTACCACGGCGAGTAAAATGGGTTTCCCGCGACGGTCCTTCCTGAGAATGTCAAATGAAGACAAGAACATGTTTATTTTCCAACAGTTCTGAGCGTCCTCTGAGCGGCACAGGCGTGGTACGGGCAGGTTCCTGCTCCATTTGATGTTTTTCCCAGCAGCTCCCTTCTTGTCCGGCGAAGGGTTCAGCATGGTAACGGTGGTAGCTCGGATCGCGGGCATTGAGTGCGGGCTCGTAAATCTTCTCCCGTACCCATCTTTGCCCTGACACGATTGCCGATCGGCAGTAGGCGCATTGGTTCGCGCAGCAGACGATCATTTTTCCTCCTGTTTCCTAGATGCAGAGAGGCGACCCGCAGGCCGCCTCCATGCGTAGATTAGTGATCTAGTTGCTTCCAGACACACTTCCCGTGCCAGACGCGCCGCTGTGTGATCTCGCGGCGGCTTCCAGGATTGCCGAACGGGACACTGGAATGGTGAATAGATGTTCAGCTGTTTCGATCTTGCTGAGGAAGTACTCGCCCCCAACTTGTTCGAGACTGACTTGGGCTTTGTCGGCGAAACTGCTTTCGACCTGAGTCGAAACGACAATTGCGCTCGCACGATTCTCGAAGCTGCTGAGGATGAGGACGTTTGGGTCGGTATCGCTCAGACGCTTCACTGTATATGTGCCCGCCGGAAGCGTTTTGCCAGCGGCCACAAACTCGTAGGGCATGTTGACCACGATTTGGTCTACAGCCTGGGCCTTGGCGGTGATGCCTAAACCGGCGACACCGATTAGAGCAACTGCAATACGCAAGTAATGCTTTCTCATTATTTCTCCTTTGAAGCTCCTAGAGCGTTCGTTATAGATAACTACCGTTTCGAAGCTTTTATTCCGCGAGAGCGATGCCTTAGCAGAATCATCCTCAAAACGTGTGCAAGTGATGAGACGCGCGGTTCGCTGCGAAGTAACAGAATCGGATGTAAAGAATGTGTCTTGTGTTCGTCACCTAATCCGGGGATTCAAGTTGCAACAGAGAGCAGACCTTTTGCGACAATCTAATCTGCCTCGGAAAACCTAGAGCGAAAGCGTTTCGATGATCCATGGCACAACATCATCTGTCAGATGGTGGAGGAACTGAGACGTTATACTCATTTTCTTCTTGCAAAGCGGACAGACGGCACGCCTTACCCTGGGCGGACAAGAAGGGGCCATTTTGTTGGAAACAAACACACCCGGTCGTTGTCCCTCGATTGGGCGTAATCGATTATGATTTTGAGAATGATGTTCTGAAAAAATCAGTCACCCCATGATCAGGACAAGCCTCGTAATTTCCGGACACTAGGAAGGAACAATTTGTGATCGTCAGGCTCATCTGGGCGAGTACTTCACAAACAATATTTTGGTGTCGGAAAGCCGGTCGACTGGTGCCGGCTAGGTGACGATCTGCGCATTTAGAGACGAGAGCCAGGCAATGCGCACGAGGGCGACAATCTCGGACAGGTCGTTCATGACGCAGCCACGATCGAGTCAATGGTCGTAGTCTCTCGACCTGCGTGGCTCTGACGGGACGAGACTGTTACGCTGTTTTGGAGTCTTTGGCCAACTGAAAGAGTGCCAGCTCACTCGTTTCGAAAGCAGCTCCATCGATGTGCTGAACTGCTGAAGCGAATCGACCCCACTGTCGACAACGGTGTTCTTGGTTTGGCCTGAGGCTGTCTGCTTGCTGGCCGACACACTGCGTCGAGCCTCTTAGTTAGCGGCAAGGAAATTCTCACTGTTTTCGTTCCCACTTCCTGAATACTTTCCTGGATTAGGGAATTATTCCGGAGGATCTCCGATCTTACACATTGAAGACATCGAAATGTCTCGAAACTAAAAATCAGATCGAAAGAGGAGATTTGAAATGACTTGGGCTCGATTGTTTAAAGCAGTCACGAAGGTATTTATGGCGGCTCTTGTACTGGGCGTCGTGGCAACCAGCGGAAAGGCGCAGAGCATATACCACGGAAAGTTCGCGTTGCCAGTCGAGACGCGCTGGGGAGCCGCCACGCTCCCGGCCGGAGATTACTCCTTCACCGTATCATCGGCCAGCTCTCAATACAGAGTGTACATCAACGGGCGGAAGACCAACGCCATAATCCAAAATCTTACAGCCGAACACGCCACTTCACAGCACGCGCAGTTACACCTAGTGGATATCGCGGATGTCTATAGCGTTGAGACATTCGATGCTCCGGAGCTCGGACTAACCTTCACTTACCGGACGCCCACACAAAAACACATGTCCTCCAAAGAGGCCCGTCAAAAGGTCGTACCGCAGGCCGCGCCTGGGACACAGGCCACTGAAAACAAAACATCCATCCCAGTTTACGCCGCGGGCCGCTGAGGACAATTCGTCATGCAAGCCACTGCAAACGCCAGGGGGAGAAGAATTGCGGGTCAACTCCTGACAGGCTGCGCAGTAGGGAAGCGGCGCAAATCAAACTCGGATGCGCGTCCCAGCGCCTGCACCTCGAGCAAGGTTGCGCCGTCAAACCCTTCTATCGCCGGCTATAAGCTCAACGAAGCGGAAGCCATCCGGCGTGCACAGGGGGGCGATCGACTAATGTTTGAACACCTCTACCGATTGCATAGCCGACGAGTGTATGCGCAATGTCTGCGCATAGCGGGGAACATGACCGAAGCAGAAGATCTGACGCAAGAAGTCTTCTTACTTTTGCTGCGAAAAATTCACACTTTTCGCGGCGGCTCGGCCTTCTCAACCTGGCGGCACCGGCTGACCGTCAACCTGGTGCTGGCGTGACATCGCTATCCCACGAGAAGGAGGCTTGACCCGGCCGAACGCCGAGTAATCCCAGGCTAAGCCAAGGCTAAACAGCCGGAAACGTCTCGCGCCCTATTTGAGGGACGCGACGAGGTCAAAACGGTCGAGGTTCATTACTTTGTTCCAGGCACCGACGAAGTCCTGGACAAATTTCCCGTGTGCGTCGGAACTTCCGTAGACTTCGGACAGCGCGCGGAGCTGGGCGTTCGACCCGAAAATGAGATCGGCTCGCGTTGCCGTCCACCGGACTTCGCCGGTCTTGCGATCTCGTCCTTCAAACGTATTGTTCGCATCTGAGGTCGCTTTCCACACCGTACGCATATCGAGCAGGTTGATGAAAAAGTCGTTGGTCAGCGCCTCCGGCTTCTTGGTGAAGACGCCAAACTTGGCTTGTCCAAAGTTGGTATTCAGCACGCGCATGCCCCCAATAAGCGCGGTCAATTCCGGCGCCGTCAGTGTGAGAAGCTGTGCCTTGTCCAGCAGTTCGACCTCGGCCGTTGCGCCACCGTTTCCGTTGATGTAAGAACGGAAGCCGTCCGCGGCCGGTTCGAGCACCGCGAAAGATTGCACGTCGGTCTGCTCCTGCGAAGCGTCCATGCGTCCTGGGCTGAACGGAACGGTCACGGAAATGCCGGCATTTCTCGCGGCCTGCTCGACACCAGCGCAACCAGCCAGGACGATCAAGTCAGCAAGCGAGATCTTCTTACCGCCGGACTGCGAGCTGTTGAAGTCACTCTGAATCTTTTCGAGCGCCTTCAGCACCTTCTGCAGTTGCTCCGGCTGATTGACCTTCCAATCCTTCTGAGGACTAAGACGGATGCGCGCCCCGTTTCCGCCGCCACGCTTGTCGGATCCACGGTAGGTGGACCCAGACGCCCAGGCGGTAGACACGAGTTGCGAGACCGTCAGCCCCGAGGCAAGGATCTTCTCCTTGAGAGAAGCGACATCCTTGTCATCGACCAGTACATGATTCACGGCAGGGATTGGGTCCTGCCAGAGGAGCTCTTCCTTCGGAACCTCCGGACCAAGGTAGCGCGCGCGGGGTCCCATGTCGCGATGAGTCAGCTTGAACCATGCACGGGCAAAGGCATCCGCAAACGCAGCCGGATTCTCGTAGAAGCGTCTCGAGATCTTTTCGTAGACAGGGTCGAATCGCAAAGAGAGATCGGTCGTCAGCATGGCCGGTGCGTGGCGCTTCGAGGGGTTGTGAGCATCCGGCACCGTACCTTCGCCTAGGTTGCCTTTCGGCTTCCACTGGTGTGCGCCGCCTGGGCTCTTCGCCAGTTCCCAATCGTACTTGAACAGGTGCTCGAAGAAATCATTACTCCATTTCGTCGGCGTGCTGGTCCATGTGACTTCGAGACCGCTGGTGATGGCGTCACCTGCGATGCCAGTGGCGTAGGCACTTGTCCAGCCGAGACCCTGCTCCTCGATCGGCGAGCCTTCGGGCTCAGCTCCCACGTGTGGTTTGGCCGGACCTGCGCCGTGAGTTTTGCCGAAAGTGTGCCCGCCTGCGATCAAAGCAACGGTTTCTTCATCGTTCATCGCCATGCGAGCAAAAGTTTCGCGGATGT
>Ga0302218_10000926_pt1 | contig 9999 bp, 12 predicted proteins | sample II_Palsa_E1_1_FD_194567 | JGI IMG/M metagenome (GOLD analysis project Ga0302218, IMG submission 194567) | Peat permafrost microbial communities from Stordalen Mire near Abisko, Sweden - II_Palsa_E1_1 | ecosystem: Environmental > Terrestrial > Soil > Palsa > Peat permafrost | place: Sweden... | reverse complement strand
CACCGTTCCAATACGAAATAACCGAACTATTGAAAGACACGTTGGCAAATACAGGGCCAGAACACGACCTAAAGTGACTAAAAATCAAAGAGATGCAATATGATAATCCCTTAACTTAATGACATTGCGCGTGCGCCAGCCGCCGCTTAGTACCAGCGATCGAACCTCAAAAACAATAAAACCTGATATTTTTTTATCAGGCCTTATTGTTCGGTAGAAGCACTTGTTTAAGGAAATACCTTATTCAGGTAGTTATTGACAATTGCACCGCAAACATCACCATGCTCAATAAAATCGAAGGTTACGATGTTTACTTTTTTACCTGCATTATACCATTCCATATATTTCGCGATATTACGGGCATTGTTGCGGATAAGGTTTCCCTGGGGATCTTTAATCATGTTATAGGTTGCGGCAGCTACCTGCTCGGAAATATTGAAGTAGGCATCGCTCTCTTTGCCGGGAAGTTGCTGCATATGCGATTGCAGCACAAAAAAGCCGTCGTTGTTCCAGGTACTCAGATTGCGTAGATGAAAGGGCCACCAACGTATATTCAGGTCAATATTGTCATCAGCTATATTCGCGTTTTCCTCACGCCAATAAGGGTCCCACAGACCATACTGGAGTTTTTTTAACGTGGGTAAATACTGAAAAGCAAAATCCCATACCTTTTTTTGCATGGGCACGTCGGTTTTATCAAAAAATAAAAATACACGTTTGTTGGCAGCAAGCAGGCTGTTTACGGTTTGCTTATTAATTTCTGCTGCGGTGCCATGCGGCAGCGTCACCAAATTGCAGCCTGGGAAATTAAAGTATTTTTTCAGCAGATCTACCAGGTCGTAATAATCCTGATCGCTTGTCAAATTCCAAAAACCCTGGAATTTAAGGATAATAATCTCCTGGGGATGCTGTTTCAGAAAATCGCGCATCTGTTTAAACTGGAGCTTATTGTTAGGGTCGTCAGGATTGTCTCCTTTTCTGCATAGGTCACTATCAGAGCTCCAGGAGCCATGATAAGGATAATACGCCGAATTGTTCAGCTTTACGCGCAGATCAAAATACCTTACGCCCAATTCCAATTGTTGAGCAAAGCTTAATGATTGTGTGCGCGCCGTGTGGTCGCTCTCATGAGGGGCGCCGATCCTGAAGGTGCCGGAGTCATGAGTGCCGGGCAGCATTACCTGATTAATTTTAAGATTACCGAAATTAGGGCGAGAGGCAAGCAAGTCGCCCATCCAATTGGGATGATTCATTGTGTTTGTGTTTTGGGTTTAGGAAAAACCTAAAGTAAGTAATTATTGCAAGTAACACAACACGATAATTCCCGATGCTGGCGCACACGTTACTTTCTATTTTATTCTGGAATTACTTCTTTGTTATTTTTGTCTTTATAAAAATCAATTGATCTGACGATAATTTTGATTTGGCGATAAAATTTCCAAACTTTTTGGTGTGATATAAAATCAAAAAACCACTTATTTCTTTTTGTTTTATAATGTGTGCCCACGAAACCTCGCTTTTAAAAGTAATTCCTTGAATTAGAATTTTATCTTCACTAAAGGTGTAAGTAATATCGTTTTGAAAACTTGGGTTAGATTTAAACTGATAAATCGACATCATTACGATAAGCGAGGGTACCAAGAGAAGAAATAATCCACCAATCATCTCAAAGAATGGAGTAGAGGGGTAATAATTTATTACATTAAAGTAATCAAGAAAAACCGTCGTTAAAAAATAAAGCCCAAAAAGAGTACATATTATAAAGACTGTTTTTTTTAAAGCCCGATAAACATTATCTTGGTATAATCTTGTTTATTCAACTTTGTAGTAATAGAAAAATTCATTGTTTTAATATTAATAAGTTTTCTAAGATAAAACAAAATAATAGCTGTTAAAGCACTATTTCTTGGTCGAAGGACACACGCGACACACGTTCGCCAGCGAAGGATTTATAATATTTCGTGCATCACTAATAATAATTCAAAGAATACGTTATAACAAATAATTGGCAGGTAAAAAACAGATTAATATTTATAATTAAAACATAAAAATGAAAAAACATTCATTTGAGGGATCCAAGTTGCCACGCTGGCTGGTGACCATAATAGCATTTATCTTATTTGCCCTTTTAGCTTTTCTTATGCTTTTTTCAGGCCTTCAACTTTATCACCGCTAAACCGGAGGGGTAATTATAAACAGTTCTTGAAAGATACAAGCCAGCGAACTATGCCTGCTGATTGTGTCCCGGGAAGCAATCATTTCTTCGCCAAAATTTCACATTTTTTGGCCCGCGCTGTCCCATCTTGTCCCACAAAAATGATTAACTTATTGATTAGTAGCGGTGTGGTGTTTCGCCTGGCCCGGCGTGTTTCTTACTGTGTCATGTATTCGTGGGACAAGACAACCGCTCCCTAGAAACAAAAAATCCCTTCCGTTTGTTACGGAAAGGATTCAGAGCGAAAGACGAGATTCGAACTCGCGACCCCGACCTTGGCAAGGTCGTGCTCTACCAACTGAGCTACTTTCGCGTTGGTATAGGTACTCATATTAACACAAAATCCCGATACGCCGGTATCGGGATTTGTACTCAGAGCGGGAGTACACTTATCAATTTGTTAGAATTTAATAAAATATAAATAATGCATCCATATGCTTAATTTAATGCATTTTTAAGCACATTGCGTAAAATGAAATAAAGTAAAATATATTAGGATATAATAAAAAGTGTATGTATTTTTAGGCTTTACATACAGTCAATACATACAGTTATGGCAAAGCCTAAATTTTACTTAGAACCACGTCCTTCCGGCGAAGACAAAGAAAAGGACGAATCGTCAAAACCTGAAGATGCTATACAAGCTATCAACATGTTTTATTCATTTAATGGCCAAAGGTTACAGTACTATACTGGTATCAGGGTAGCTATAAAATACTTTCGGCCTGAATGCAATACAAGTAATACCATTAAACCAATAAAGAGTATTGCGCCCTATGCCGAACAGAATAACAATAAATTGAAAGCTATGGCAGCAGATGCCGTTTCAATAGTAACGGATGCAAAGGGAGAAAACCTAACAACTAAGTATGTACGGGAACAACTTGATTTAATTTATAAACCTAAAATAGTAACTGCGGAGCCTATAGCTAAATCTGAAATTAAACACACCTTCATTACATTATTTGAGCAGATTATTAACGATAGCAAAAGCGGTAAACGGCTAATTTCGTCGGGAAAGAATAACGGCGGTAGATATACACGAAATGCTTACAAAAATTATGGCGTTACCCTTTCTGCAATAAAACGCTATATGAAATATATGGGCACTGTTGAATTACCCCTCGAGGCCATAAATAAAGAGTTTTACGATGACTTTAGGTTTTATTGCTATAACATTGAGAACAAAGAAAAATCAACCTTTGGAATTTATATAAAGGACATTAGAACGGTTATGGGCGAGAGTAATACCCCAGGGTTTAATGCGAAGGAATTTATAATGCCAAACTATGAAGCAGACACCCTTTATTTAACTGTAGGACAAATCAATCAAATTACTTCCTTAGACTTATCAGAGAAAACTAAATTCCATACATATACTAAAGGGAATGAAGTTTTAAAAATTGGTTATCCAACATTAGACAGGGTAAGGGATTTATTTTTAATAGGCTGTTATACTGGCTTGCGCTTTAGTGACTTTAGTACGTTAGACATTCAAAGCATTGACGACAATTTTATCAAGATTAAGCAGATAAAAACAGGTAGCAGGGTAACTATTCCAATTATGAGCAAATTGCGCCCGGTACTTAATAAATACCCCAATAGCCTACCTAATATTTCAAATCAAAAGTTTAACGATTATATCAAATTTGTTGCTGAATTGGCAGGTTTAACAGAAACCCGGAAAATAAAGGACACAAAGGGTAATATTGAAAATGAAAACGTTTACCCATTATATCAATTGGTAACCTCTCACTGTTGCCGCCGTTCTTATGCAACAAATATGTTTAAAGCAGGGGTGCCGCCAATGTTAATTATGAGTGCCACAGGCCACAAAACAGAAACCAGTTTTTTAAAATATATCCGGGCTAATAATGATGATAAGGCTAAGCTATTAGCAGAAACGTTACAAAAGTTAGGGCTTTAAAAATTGGTTAAAAACATGAATGACGATGAAAAAATTAAGGTTTGTAACGGCCTCATTTATGGCAGGGGGCGCATAAATGAAAGAAAAATGGAATATGGGATTATAGATTATGACCATATCCCAGAAACGCTTTGGTATTATAGAATAGAAAAAATTCAAGCTAAAAATATGTTGCTTGAAATGCAGGGACATTACTCAATTGATATGGTTAATGAGATAATTCAACCGATCATTAGATTTTTAGATCAATGGGAACCTGATAACGAAGGGAGTTTAACAATTGAAACACAAAACTTAGTCAATGTCCTCGATAAATTTATTAAAGACGCTACTAATATTACAATTGATTTAGAATACTCAAAAGTATATTCTCCTATTCGATTAAGCAATTTTAATACGGAGTATTTAGAACCAACTGCCTTTCAATACAATAAATTTATCAACGCTTTAAAAAAGGAATTAAAAAGCAGCCTAAACACAGATTTTATTTATGCAGATTTAGAAAGTCACCTTTTCCCGGTTATTGAGAATTATCTTACATGGTATGTTAATAATAAAACTTGCTTAGATAATTCAAATATAAGACACCCTTATCATTTAATGTTAGCCTTATTCGTAAGAGCATTTCAAGATACTGCAAAATACTTTCCTGAAAAAATTAAACAAATTAAAATACAAAAACACAAAGTTGAAGGCGACAAAAAATTAACATCTATCATTCCCGTACAATCTATAAATACCCTTGAAGACGTTACAATAAATGATTACGCAAAAGAAAATATCTATGACATTCTAATAACGGCGGGTTTAATTGATAAAGACACTAAAATAGTGATAGATCAAGAATCTGGTAACAAAGGGTATTTTTTCAGCACTATACTTTTATTTTTTGAAAAGGGGTATTACAAAAGAAAACCCTCACAAATTGAGTATTTGGCTATTTGCAAAAATACCTTTAAGATTGATATAAGTCCTGGCACAGCAAAAAATAATAAAACCAGACCGGCGAGCAAACTAATTGTACCCCCTTTTATTTCAATTGATTAGATTTTTTAGACTTTTGGTGAAAAGTCTAATATGTCTAACTAACTCATTGTTTTACAGTTAAATATGATTGTACTTTTGTGATGGATTAAAAACACCACATATGGAAAATTATATTTTATCACCGATTAGCTTAGAACATTTTGAACTTCTAATTAAAAAAAGTGTTACCGCTGCCCTTACGCAAACTCAATCAATACCTGACCCGACCGAAGAAAGCCAGCAATTTACTATTTCAGAATTAGCAGCCTATTTAAAGTGTACCAAAGCAACTATCCATGCTTACAAGAAACGCGGCATTTTCAAATATTATCAAACGGGACGAACCATTTTTTTTAAACGGCAGGACGTGGATAAAGCCTTAGAAGTGGGCATTAAGAAAGGGCTGAAAAATGGATAAACCCAATTCCAGCCCTGATAATTCTTTGAACTCGCAAGACAAAGATAACAACAAACAAAGGCAGAAAAAAACCTTATTTCAATATCTTCAAAACCATGTTGCAACCGCTTCAATGATAGCGAAAGCCACAAATATCCCACAGAAAAATATTTGCCGGTATAAGCGAGACCTTGAAAACGAAGGTAAGTTAAAAGAGTTGTATAAAGCCTTATGTAAGGACACCGGAAACAAAGCAGGTTATTTATCAACTAATCCAAAAAAATTCCATGAAGCCCCAAAAGAGTTTTATAAGGACAAAACAGAGGGTTAGCAGACAATGTATGATTATGTGAAAATGGTCGTTAATAATCAGAGGTTTACTAATGACTTACTTAATAATACATTGTTAGATTTTACTTGCCCGGTCAACACTAAAACAGGTGAAGTTAACGAACAAGTTAAAATAGCTAAATTTAGGAATCTGGTATTTAAAGTTTATTTTTCCGGGCGGGTAGAAATTAAAGGAAGTTTACATACATATTGGAATGATGGGGAACATAATTACAATGATTTTAACTTAAATGCCGTGCGGGAGACTATTACAGGCTTACAACAAAAATTTAACATTGATCCGAAATTAACCCATATCAACCATTTAGAGGTTGGACTAAATATAATTACTCCCTTCAAACCAAACGATCTCTTAAACAGCCTTATAGCCTTTAAAAACAGCCCTTTTAACAAAATGAATAAGATAAAAGGCCCAGGTAAAGGGAAAGACGTTTATTTTCAACAATTTGGAATTAAATTTTATAATAAAGGGCGACAATTTTTCCAACCTTTCAACGTATTACGATTTGAAAAAAAGTATCTAAGAATGACTTGTTTAGATTGGGGACACGTTTTTCTAAGTGATCTTTTATCAGCAAGCTTTGCTGCCCATTGTCTTAAAGATTTATTGAAATGTTTTGACGAAATAATAATCAAAGAAACAGTAAATAGTGCATTATTAAGCAAAAATGAAAATCGGATTTATGAGTTTTGTAATAACCCGATGAATTGGGAAACAATGACCCGAAAACAGAGATACAAATATAAAAACCAATATGCCGATATAATGCAATTATTCGGACAGCAACGCTTTAAACTAACTATTCGGGAATTGCTTTTAAATAAGGGAAACGAAATAATAAATGTTTATAAAAGTGGGTACATTTTAACCGACATTAAAAAAAAGCTTACGGGCACATTTTAACTTACTAATTAAATGGTTAAAATGTACCCTACATTGTTCCTTTCTAATAGTTGTAAATAAGCCTCTATAACGAACGATTTTATTTTAATGTAGTTAGTGTTACTTTTGAATTTAAGAGCCGATAAATACGGTTAAAATACGGAAAATGGCAAGATTTGAGAAAGGGAACAAAGGAAAGCCCAAAGGTGCCGTAAACAAAAACACTAAGCTTGTTAAAGATGTTTTTGCAGAAGTTTTTACAGCCCTACAGGACGGAGGCCCAGCCGATCTTGAAATATGGGCGCGGCAAAATACAACAGAGTTTTACAAACTTGCAAGCCGGTTAATCCCTACGCAGATTGATGAAATCGGCAACAATATCATTCACATAAAAATAGAGTAAGCAAGTTCTACTAAGTAGGTCATCGTAATATTACCTTCTTTGCCCGGCATCTATTAATGAATACTCTTTCATATTTGTAGGAATAAATTGCATCGAATACCTTTTATATGATTGATAATATTTTCCATTTAATGAATAAGGAATTAGTTTTTGATTATCTATTATTTGATTAATTGAATCAAGTAATTGTTTTGAAATTGTGGATAGTCCTTCTGTTTCAATCCTTTCCACTGCCCCTTCCTTATTGATCTTTAAAACCAAAACTCCAGTAAGATAATTTTTATCCGGTTTTAAGTTTTTATTGATCAATCTCATAATACTATCAGCATTACAAGTATTGTAATTATCGCCGCTATTTAATCTGTTTTCTGTTAGCGCAATTGCCATTTTTAACCAGTCCGTTGTTGGATTTAATGCATCTATTTTTTGAGAATATGCAATTTTATATCCTTGTGCTACATTTATAAGACTATCCCTATAAATTGAATCTCTAATTGCAATTCCTGATATTGAATCTTTCTTGGCTTTTTGTTTTTTTGAATAAGCAGTTTCAAGATTAGTGTGTTCGGTGCTGTTTTTATTTAGTTCCCTATAATATTCGTTTAAATCGTGTATTGTTGTATTTTCCACAGATATTGACCACGCCCCATTAAATCTTATTGTAGCTTTATCCTGCAATAAATAGTTATAGGCAACCTTAGTTCTTGACCCATCAAAATTCATTGTTGTAGGCCAATAAGCCGCGTAGAAATAAATTACTTTGTTTGATGTACCTGAAATATCTAAGGATTTTATAATCGGATGGTTATCCTTATTGTTAAAAAACGTGTATTTTAAATATAGTTTAGGAATTATATTAGTTCCCATTGTAGCCATTTGAGCATACGTAATTGTAAATGTTTCTACTCCATCATGCTTAATGAATTTTGTTGAATTTATAGTTGTCATTCCCATTTCTTTTTTCAAAAAATCCTGCATAAGCTGTTCTACAAAATTCAGATCGAAGTAGGTTATTTGGGTCGCATCTTCATGATGGGATAAAAGTCGCATTTTTAGGCTTAACATCGAATAATCAAGACCATATGGGGAATAATCATTTCTATTTTCACCCGGATATTGAGCATAAGAATTAAATCTAATAAGGCATAGAAATAACGTTGTAATTACGATTAATGATTTCATTGTGTGTTTTTTTTAAGTTTAAATATTAAGCCCTCGGAAACAAAAGCCACCAAAAACATAATAGATAGTATTTAACTATCCGTAAAAAGAGATATTTTTTCTTTCTCATTTATAATTCTCGTTTTTTACCGCACTTTGGACAAACAGAATATAGTTTATTCATTTTTATTGTTCCAGCAAATAATGATAAAGTAATTAAAATAGAGGCTATTGTATACGTTATACTATCTATATTACCATTGGGATAAAGCATTCTTATCAATAAATAAGAAATAAAACAAGCGATAAAAAATCCGCCAATTGCATATTCTCCGCTAAATCCCTTTTTAATGATTACCAATTCATTATCGGGGCAATTTTCTTGTAAGTGTGCCATATTTTTGTTGTTTATAATCCTTGTGCTTCTTTTCCCAATTTCAAACTTCCACCGTCATCTTTATTATAATCATAATGGCCTATAATATGAGTACTTAACCTGTCAATTTCTTCATCGGAAACGTTATTATTGAATAGTGCTTTATAATAGGCTTTAGCTATTTTTCTATTATTGAAATAATATATTTGAAACCCATAAACGTCCTTGTCCTGATATTTATTAACAAGATATTTGTTTAAGCTATCTAATTTACTGGGGGTTTTTATATAGATATACATCAAATTTACTTGACCTATAGTATTGATTTCCTTATTGATTATTTCATAATTTATATTTGGTTTACGAATATTTAAAGTTGATGAGATTAAAGAAGCAGTATCAATTGATTTTGTAGTATCCATTTTTATTGCAGATATAGCATTATTATCATTACTGCTACCTCCACATCCCTTTGCTACTAAAAAAATCAAACCAGCGATTACTATAAATATCCCACAACCTATTGCAGTTGCTTCCGGGCTTGCTTGTGGTTTTGGTTTATCCCCTGGTTTAAATTGATGTCCGCAATTAAGGCACGTTATAATAATTTTGTTGCTTCCGATTGTTCCGGCAAGTAATCCAATACCGCCCGTTAATACTGCCCCGGCAACTGCTTTTTTACCACTAAAGCCTTTTTTATTTGCCGATAGTTGATTTGAGCCGCATTTTGGGCATACTATCTGATTAGGTTCACTCATGATATTAAGTATTAGGTATTTGAAATATGTAATTAGAACTACCAAACCTAACAATTCTTTTCAAATCGTAGGCTTATAAGCTCACAATAATTTTATTCAACAATGGCATTTTTGGCCGTGGTTGATAAAAAACTCATAGCAACAAATATTGGCGAAGCTTTAAAAAAGTTACGTGTAAATAAAAACCTGTCTATGCAACAACTCGCCACACTTGCAGAAATCGAAAAATCCCAAATTTACCGAATTGAAAGCGGCAAGGTTGATGTAAGAATTTCAACCCTTTATCTTTTGGCAGACTCATTGAAAATTGATGTAACTGATTTTTTTAATCCTTAATATTCAATAGGGCAAATTTACAGAGCATTAGGGGAAAGCCGCACACGGGCAGCCCTTCTATCAGGGATGTTTAACATAATGGTATTATGGGGCTGCCTGTAAGCCAATTAAAGCTAATCAATAACAGGCCGGACTATAATAAGCTATTATGTTAAAGTGTACGGCT
>Ga0302218_10000913_pt1 | contig 10095 bp, 9 predicted proteins | sample II_Palsa_E1_1_FD_194567 | JGI IMG/M metagenome (GOLD analysis project Ga0302218, IMG submission 194567) | Peat permafrost microbial communities from Stordalen Mire near Abisko, Sweden - II_Palsa_E1_1 | ecosystem: Environmental > Terrestrial > Soil > Palsa > Peat permafrost | place: Sweden... | reverse complement strand
TGAGCAGAAGTCAGTTTTTTCTCCTTTTGTTCACGATTTTCATCGGTCCGTTCGTTAGCTATGATCTCGCCTGGCTGGTCACTTCAGGGCCGGAGGCCGGATGGAATATACCCCTGCAAGTCTGGGCTCCCACTGTGGTGTATTCGCTGTTCCCGCTCCTGATCCTATTGGTCCTTCTTTTGACGCCGGAGAGATTGGACCCCCTAATACCCGCCAAGTCGAAGGTCCTGTTGGGGATACGGCCTTTTATAAAAATCATTCCCCGATACAGCCGGGTGAAGCTAGACCGTTAGATGTTGCTTGAAGAAATCGATGGTACGTTGCCAGGCCAATTCCGCGGCGCTCTTATCGTAGCGGGGGGTGGTGTCATTGTGAAAACCGTGGTTGACATTGGGATAGATAAAGACGGTATACTCCTTCTTATTCTCTTTCAGGGCAGCCTCGTATGCAGGCCAGCCGTCGTTGATGCGGGTGTCGAGGCCGGCATAGTGCAGGAGCAGCGGCGCCTTTATCAACGGGACATCCTCCTTTGGGGGCTGTGCGCCATAGAACGGGACCGCGGCGGCCAGATCGGGTAGCTTGACGGCCATTTGATTGGCGATGCCGCCGCCGAAGCAGAAGCCCACGACTCCGACCTTGCCGTTACAATCGGGGTGCTTCAGCAGGTACTCGAAGGCATCGATAAAGTTTTGAAGCATTTCATTCTTGTCTCTCTTGGCCTGGAGGTCGCGGCCCTTGTCATCGTCGCCCGGGTAGCCGCCCAGGGGCGTGAGCGCATCGGGGGCAATAGAGATGAAACCCGCCAGGGCAACTCTTCTGCCAACATCTTCAATATAGGGATTCAGGCCGCGGTTCTCATGGACGACGACCACCCCGCCAAGTTTTTGGGTTGCGCCGGCGGGTTTGGAAAGGAGCGCCTTGATCATCCCGCCGCCTTTCTCGGAGTTATAGGTGATGTATTCAGAGATCAGGCGGGGATCGCCGGCTTTTGTCTGGAGCGTGTTCTTATAATCCGGCATCAGGAAGCTCATCAGGGCGGAAACAGTGATACCGCCTACGGCGTAAACGGAAAGTCGTTCCACAAAATCGCGTCTGTTGATCCGGCTGTGAGCGAAGTCGTCGTACAGGTCGAAAACTTCCTGTTTGATTTCCTCTTTTTTTATAAGTGGGGGGATCATGAAATGTCAGTTTAGGCTAAAGTTACTCTAATATATGTTTTCAATGGCCATCCCTACCCCATTAAACAAAATGCTCTCTCCCGCCTGTTTCTCTTGTAGCGCCCGGGCAAGCGGAGCCATCGGCGAGACAAACAGAATGGTTTTTCCGTCCACTTCTTGCCTGCCCAGTCCTGCACTTACAAAAAAGGCAATTCCTGCCATCTGGACAAAAGCGCCCGGCCCCCCTTTGTTACAATACAAATCGATGGCGATCGATTGGAGCGCCTTAACCTCCTTCGCGTATTCAGCCAGCTGACGCCCGTGCATTTCCTTTTGCAGCTGTCCCATCGCCCTGCCGGTTTCGTATTTATCCCCCGCCGAGCTCTTCTCCTCGCTGTTGGCCGCCTCCTGGGCCTGATCCATCGCGTCCTGTGCAGTGACCATCCGCTGCCTCAGCAGGTCGAGCCCAAGGTTCTTGAGCTTATTTTTGAATGCGATCTTTTCGGAGCTGGTCATAAGAATTATCTTGCAATATATGCCCAAAACTCAACTATTCATATGATTACAGGAGCACAGCGTACCCGGCCTGGCTAATTTCTAATCGATTTTAATATCTGCAGAAATTCGGTGTCTATTTTTTCGATTATCACAGCGGCATTAGGTATTATATTTCGATTTGAGGAGTCCAAAACCGGGTCTCTTTTGAAGATGTAAATTACGAACCCATTTTTCTCCTGTCTGGGTTGCGGATGCCAATGTGAATTCGGAATATTTAGCTTGATGTACAACTAAACGAAATAAGGCTTTGGTTGACTTTTTCATACGATAAAGTTACAAAAAGTAGTCTCCTCCCGCGACTGCTGCGAGGGTTTCGCAGGTTTTTCTGTCACTGTTTCAAGTACCGAAGCGCAACACATCCTGATCTTAAAACTTTCGACTCAACAAGTTTTAATTGTAATCTCTCTTGCAGGCTAATACCCTCTAACAACCGTCTCCCTTCTCCTGCAACTATTGGATTAACGACAATATAATATTCATCAACCAGACCAAGCTCTATAAGTTGTGAAGGAAGATTTACACCACCGACTAAAATATTTTTGCCTTGCTCTTTCTTCAATTTAAGTATCTCTTCCTGAAGGTTGGTACGAACAATTCTCGTGTTGGTATCTTCAGCCTGATCTAACGTTTGCGAGAAAACAATTTTGCCGATGGAGTCAAATTTTTGAGCAAATTCGTTCGTTGCTTTTGCCTTAGAAGGGTTTTTTGCGACATCAGGCCAATAAGGTACCATCAGTTGATAGGTAATACGCCCATAGACGAGTAGGTCGACATCTTGCATGAGGCGCGTAAAATATTCGTGTATTTCTTCATCACCAATCATTTTGGTATGGTCGCAGCAGCCGTCTATGGTAAGGTTGATTGCGAGGATTAAATTTCTCATTTAAATGCATTGAGTTTTAATTACAAAAGCGGCAATCGAGATGCGGCCAATCAGTGCAAAACAATCTTCCGGACGCTTGAATTAGCACCACTGCCATCACTTACATAAATGACGCTATTTTGATCCAAAGCGATACCGGAAGGCCCCTCGAACAAGGCTTCGGAGCCGGTGCCGTTTTGGGTCCCCTGCTGCCCGATCTTGCCGGCGATGGTGGTCACCACGCCGTTTGGGGTGACCATGCGGACGCCATGATCGCCGGGATCGGTGACGTAAAAATTCCCGGTTCTGGGGTCCCTGACCATATCATTGAGGCTAACGAATCCGGCATAAGTGCCGATCCCGTCCTGGAACGCCCCATTTCCTCCTCCCCCCGCAAAGGTGCTTACCATACCATTGCTGAGCATCCGGATCCTGGCAACGTCGCATATATACAAGTTGCCCGAAGCGTCCAGTTGCAATGCGGTAGGATCACTAAAACTGGCGGACGCCGCGGGGCCGTCGCTCCCTCCCTGGAGTCCGGTGCCGGCCAGGATGGTTACGACGCCGCTGGGGCTTACCATCCTGATTTGTTGATCGGCCGCCACATAGAAGTTGCCGGATGAGTCGAACACGATGCCCGCCGGCATGAACACCGTGTTAGCAGCTGGGCCACCTATAGGCAGTACAGAAATGACGCTATCCGGCGTTATCTTCCAGACCCGGCTATAAAATTGATCCACGGCATAGAGATTTCCATCTAGTCCAAAGGCCAGGCTCAATGCACCATAGATGCCGGCTGACAGGATAGGGCTGCCACCATTAAAACTGTATGTCCCGTTCCCCGCGTAGGTGTTGACCATTCCGGAATTTGGATCGACCTTGTCGATCACGCCGCTTTGCAGGTCGGAAACATAAAGATTGCCGTTCTGATCAAAAGCCATGCCTGTGGGCGTTTGGAAGATGCCTGTTGCAGTCAGGTTGGTTACCTCGCCGACCGGTGTAATGGTAAGGTCGGTAAGCGAAGTGTAGGGCTGACCTTTAAAGTTGACCGTTACTTTTCCACTTGTCGCATTGTTAGGGATGTCGACGGTTATAAAGTCCAGAAGTAAATTGGAAGGAGCGGTCGTCGCGCCATTAAATGAAACAGTATAGTCTGACAGCGTATTGCTTCCACCGGTTATGATAATGATCGGGTAACCGGGAGCCTCCGCCTGTGGAATGAATTTGGGCGCGATCTGAAATTCCTGGGCCGTTTGCGATTGCATGCTATCCGCCTTGACGATAATCCGGTCTTTTGCCGTGTAGGCAGGAACCACTACGGTCAACTGCGTAGCAGAAGCCGTCAATACCTGGCCGAAAGTCGTATCATTGAACTGGACAATGTCTTCGGACGGGTTGGTTGAAAAACCTGAGCCCGTTATAGTTATGATACCTCCGATCGTATCTATGTCGGGGGAGACCGAAAGGGTGGCTGGTATAGCTGGTGTGACGCCATGTTTCTGGCATGCATTTAGAATAAGGATGGTCATCAGGATGACCGCTGAGTTCTTGGGATAGGGAGTCATGGAATAAAGCTTGTGCAGCTTAAAAATAGGGCGAATAACGCGCATTTTCTACCATGCAGAGGATATTAACAAAATAAAAAGGGCGACATAAGTCAGAGCGCTAACCGTAAGTGAGGTCGGTGCTTTGTCCAACCTCGATGATATATCCGTCAGGATCGCGGATGTAGCACCGAATCTCGCCGTACTTTGGGATCGGCTCTGTGATGAACTCCGCACCTCGACTTTTCCATAGCCGATAGCAGGCTTGAATATCCGCAACGCGAATATTCATAAAGCTGCTGATTTTATCCAGGTCGGCGAGGACGCTCAGCGTTACCGTCGGCTTGTCCGGGGTGGGCCCGCCCCCGACGTTCACAATGAGCCACGTATTCGCGATCTGAATGTGCCCGGACGCACCCTTGCTGTCGCCTCTGCTCAGAATGCGGCCGCCGAAGACCTTTTCATAGAAATCAGCCGATCGATTGATGTCGGCGACGGTGATAAAAAGTGTGATAGTGAACCCGTCGCAGGGGGGCATCTCATAGCTCTTCTGTTCGACTTGTACGGTGTTCAACGATGACCCCAATCCCGATAAATCGCCCTCATCCGGTGATTTTGGTTCTTTCGTATTCATACCTGCTGCCGATTAGTTGCTTAAGCCCTAAGGTACCGAGAATTCGAAAGCAAATCAAAACACAACCCAATTAAAAATCCCAGCCAGTTCACGACTGGCGTCGCTTTCCTAAATATGCACTTTCAATGGAGCAAGTATATCTGTATGGGGAGAGAAGTACTCGATAGTGGATCTAATCTGCAAGCGGACAGCCGGTGTATCGAAATCGTGCAATTTCCTGCCGAAAAAGATTCACAACTTGTTGGTTTTTAGACGAATAATCAATCGGCATCTTTCTTGTCGTTTATCACGTACAAAACCTACGTATATGGGCGAAAATTATTTCAAAACGGCCTGGAGGAACTTAAGTAAAAACAAAACCTTTACCACTCTAAATGTCACGGGACTGTCGATCGGTCTCGCCTGTTCGCTGTTGATAGCCCTATATGTCGTCGATGAATTAAGCTACGACAGGTTCAATGCACATGCGGATCATATTTACCGGATCGATGAACAGGTCAGGTTCGGTGATTTCAATTACAATGGAGCTGAAGTACCCGGAATAATGGGCCCCGCTTTTGCCAGGGACTTTAAACAGATCGAGCAGTATACACGTTTCAAAGTCAGCCCGGGCGTCGTTATCCGAAAGGGCAATGAGAACATTCGGGAGGATAGAGTCGTCTATGCCGATTCCTCGCTATTTAATGTTTTTTCATTGGAAATGATCGCCGGGGACAAAGAGACCGCACTCAGGGAACCGCATAGCATGGTGATCACCGAAAGTGTCGCCAGGAAATATTTCACCGGTCCCGATGTTATAGGAAAGACGGTTTCGATTGATGGCCTTACTGATTATAAGATCACCGGCGTCATCAAAGATATCCCCAGACAATCCCATTTCAATTTCGATCTGTTCATGCCGCTTTGTGAATTAGAGAATAGCCGGAGTGATACCTGGATCACTTACAACTTTCAGACTTACCTGTTGTTGAAGCCTGGAACTGATATCCGGCAGTTCGAAACATTACTGAACGGAGCGTTGCAACAATATCTATCCCCGCAGTTCAAGACACAGTTGAATACCAGCGTAGAGGATTTCAGAAAAGCAGGTAACTACATAAAGTGCAGCCTGATGCCCCTTACGGACATCCACTTGAATTCCGATGTGGCCGACGAGCTTGGGGTTAACGGAAGCATCCAATATGTCTACATTTTTTCATCCATTGCTATTTTTATATTATTGATCGCCTGCATCAACTTCATGAACCTTTCCACTGCCCGTTCTGCCAATCGCGCAAAAGAAGTGGGGGTAAGAAAAGTACTGGGCAGCCCGAGGAATAAGCTGATCGCCCAATTCCTCACGGAGTCCTTAGTGGCCTGTTTTTTGTCTTTCGCGATAGCCATTGCGATCGTCGCGTTGCTTTTACCTCTTTTTAATCAGCTAGCCGACAAGCAGATCAGTGTATCCGTTTTATTACGGCCCACCATTTTATTTGGCATCTCAGCGCTCCTTATTTTGGTAAGCGTTATCTCGGGAAGCTATCCCGCATTTTTCCTTTCTTCTTTCCAACCCATCAAAGTGTTGAAAGGCAATCTGTCGATGGGCTTTAAAGGCTCGGCCTTGAGGAACACGCTTGTGGTTGTCCAGTTTACCATTTCCGTCGTATTAATGATCGGAACCCTCGTGATTTACAACCAGCTTCGCTATATCAGGGACAAGGATCTGGGTTTTAACAAAGACGAGGTCTTACTCCTTCAAAACACTGCCGCGCTGAATAACAACACAGCCGCCTTTACCAATAAATTATTACAGATGCCGGGAGTGAAAAATGTGACCACCTCGGGGTTTTTGCCTGTGACGGGGTCCAGAACTTCCCAGGGGTTCATGACTACCCCCTCATTTGATGGTAAGAATTTTACGCTTATGCAGGCATGGCCTGTCGATGAAAGGTACCTTCCGACATTCCAGATACAATTGAAAAGTGGGAGGAATTTTTCTGCACAGTACCGAACCGATTCCACTGCTGTAATCATCAATGAAACTGCTGCAAAAATATATGGGGGAAGGGACCCTATGAACAAAAAGCTCTATATGCTCACTGATCTCAAAGGGAAATCAGTTGCATACAATGTCATTGGTGTGATAAAGGACTTTAATTTCAACTCGCTGCGCGAGCAGGTGGCACCATTGGTTTTGACTCTCCAGCAAGACAATGGAGGCATGGCCCTGCAGATTTCCGGCCGCGATATCCCGGGTTTGCTGGACGAGATAAAAACCAGTTGGAAATCCATGGCATCCTCCGAGCCATTCAGCTATACTTTCCTGGATGATGAATTCAACAAACAGTATGGTGCAGACCAGCGCCGGGGAGAGATCTTCCTGATATTTTCGATCCTTGCTATTCTTATTGCCTGTCTGGGTCTGTTTGGCCTTGTCACCTTCGCGGCGGAGCAGCGGGTAAAAGAGATCGGTATCCGAAAAGTGTTGGGCGCCGCCGTGCCGGATATTTTCGCCATACTATCCAAGGATTTTGTCAAATTACTCTTATTGTCCATTTGCATTGCGTCACCGATCGCCTGGTGGGTGATGAACAAATGGCTACAGGACTTCGCCTACCGGGTCAGTATAGGTTGGTGGATGTTCGTGACAGTGGGCGTTATTACCTTGCTGATAGCAATTGTTACCCTAAGTTTCCAGGTAGCCAAAGCGGCACTTGCCAATCCGGTTAAGAGCTTGAGGGCGGAATGACCTCGATTTGGATGTAAGATTAAGTACTTTCTACGCGCAGACATTCCGCCACCTTAACTAAAACAGCTGTTCCGCTGGCGGAGTTATGCCTTTTAAACGCAGGTAAATGGTGGTTTGGCCCCGTTGATGGGTTTGATGTTCAAATGCCTTACCGAATAATCCGCTTCTTGTAATGTCATGCTTGCCAAACTTTGTGGTTTCCTGCAGTTGATCGGACGTCATATTTTGAAGTGTGGTAATTACCCAATCGTAGCTATCCATTACCGCTTTTGTAACGGCTTCCTTCGTCGGTGACACCGTTTTTTCGTTAACATTATGAGAGGAGGGTATGTCGCCAACAGGGTTTGGTTTATCACTTGCGACGGAAGCAAAAATATAATTGCCATCCGATATATGAAGCATTTGCTGCGCAAACGAACGGATCTCCGTCGTAGGTTTAAAACCATAACCATCTTCGGGCATAGCATCCAGGTAGGCTTTGCTATATGTTTTTGCCCGCTGCCATTCCGCTACCATTTGTGATTGCGTAAATTGAGCGAATACTGAACTGCTGACAAAAATTGATGCCAGGACTGTAAACAATAGTGATACTTTTTTCATGTTTTGGTTATTTAGCGTAAAATTATTGGGCCAGTGGCCAATCTTAAAACTACTTCTGTAAAATGGATTACTATTTCGACGGAATGGCTAATTATTTAGATCATTGCCGAAACCCGTTTAATTTTCTCCCGCAAACAAACCATTACGTCGTTTGAAGAACCGACAGTCTGAATTTTTAGCACAATTGCAGAGAATACTGGCCCAACGGTATAAAATAGTGCATGAAATCGTAAAACGTTGGTATTTTTGTACATGAAGATAGGGAGGCAAGCACCCAGTATTGTTCAGTTCCAGGTGTTGATTTGGACCGCCGTGCTGTTTTTGATATTTTTTTCGCTTTTACCGATGGATGGTTTGCTGAAATCAGTCATTTACACGGTAGTCAACGCAACATCGTATGCAATTATTATTTATGGGAATATCCTGTTCTTATATCCGGTGTTTTATCAAAAACAAAGATTTGCCTTGTACGGCATAAGCGTAACGCTTTTGTTGGTTTTAACAGGAGTTTTGAGGGGTTATGCTTCCATTTCGCTAAACCAGCATTTTTTATTACTTAAACCAGGTCCTGTAAATTTGCGTACCCTGCTTAGTTATGTGCCCGGCGGCGTGCTGATCTACATCCTGAGCCTGGTTTTTCGCATTGCCATCGCGTATTTCACTTTAAAACGACAGACGGAGGAAATCCTTTTGCAAAAAAGTCAGGCTGAACTTAATTTGCTCAAATCGCAGGTTCAGCCGCACTTTCTTTTTAACGCGCTGAACAGCATTTACTACCGGGTTTATAAAGTTGATCCGTCGTCAGCTGGCCTGATAGAACGCCTGGCGGATATTATGCGTTATTTTGTTGATGAAAGCCCAAAGGATCAAGTGCCGGTATCCACAGAAGTAGCATTTATAGAAAACTATATCGCGCTTGAAAGAATTCGCATCCGGCACGGCGCCTCTGTTAATTTCGAGAAAGCATATAATCCGGATCTGCGTATTCCCCCAATGCTGCTCATGACCTTTGTTGAAAATATCTTCAAACATGGAATCGACAAATCGCTAACACTAAACCAGGTAACAATTTCATTAGTCCAGCAAAATAATCACTTGTTTTTTACCACCCGTAATCGTAAAGTAGCTCCGGAGGCCGGCGATGAACCGGGCGGATTCGGGATCATTAATTTAACCAAAAGACTCAGGATGCTATTCGGGGACAAATTCGAACTGACCATTGATGACGAAGGAGAATTATTCACTGCGTTTTTAAAAATCCCACTTTAATGAATTTAAGCTGCATAATTATTGATGATGAGCCTGACGCCGTCGGCCTGGTCGAATTGCTGATAAAGCAAAGCACAACCTGGGTACTGAAGGCGAAATGTTATAATGCACTGGAAGCGCTGGCATTTTTAAAAATGAACCAGGTTGATTTTATTTTCCTGGACATCAATATGCCAAAGCTTACAGGCATGGAGCTCGCAACCTTATTGCCGCCCCGCACCAGGATTGTTTTCACCACCGCTTATTCCGAATATGCCGTTGAAAGCTATTCATTTCAGACCATCGACTATTTGCTTAAACCCATCACTTTAAAGCGTTTCCTGGCATCAGTCGAAAAAATAGAGCAGCATTTCTTAAAACCCGGAACGGAATCTCTGCCAAATGCTGAACAGGGCCCGGAATTCTTTTTCGTGAAATCCGGAAAAACCCTAAAGAAGATTTTATTAAAGGATATCCTGTATTTTGAAGGAGAGAAGGATTACGTAAGGCTGGCGACAGGCCAGGAACAAATGCTGATATACCGTCGCCTAAAGGACATGGAAGAGCAATTAAAGCCCCCGTTTATCAGGGTGCACAATTCATATATCATCAACTATGAACAGCTTAGTAAAATAGAAGACAACCATATCTATATCGCCGATAAACGCATACCCGTTAGTGAAAAGTTCAGGGAACGTTTTATGGAAGTTATTAATAAAAATAAGTTTTGATATTATAGTTTTCTCTTTGTGTACTATATTCGT
>Ga0302218_10000908_pt1 | contig 10154 bp, 10 predicted proteins | sample II_Palsa_E1_1_FD_194567 | JGI IMG/M metagenome (GOLD analysis project Ga0302218, IMG submission 194567) | Peat permafrost microbial communities from Stordalen Mire near Abisko, Sweden - II_Palsa_E1_1 | ecosystem: Environmental > Terrestrial > Soil > Palsa > Peat permafrost | place: Sweden... | reverse complement strand
GAAATGATCACCACGATGGTCTCGGTGACCAACCGGTGCAAGTATTGAATCGAGTCGCACGCAGAGTTTCTGCGTAGGGTGACGCTGGATGAAGAGCTAGTAGCGGCTCTGGAAAAAGACTACACGACGGCGCCGATCACGCCGCAGGAGCGCGTGATGGTGGACTACGTGGTCAAGCTGACCAAGGACGCGACCAAGTGTTGGAAGGATGACATTGAAGGGCTGCGGGCCGCGGGATTTGACGATCGCGGGATCTTGCAGATCACTCTGATTGCGTCTTGGTTTAACTACATCAATCGCGTGGCGGATGCGCTGGGGGTGGGGCGGGAATAGCGCCCCGAACCGTCGCCATTTCGTTCGGTGGGCTGGCCAGCGTTGCTGGTGTAATGGCGATTTTGCAGCAGTAGGCCAAATCCCAAATCCTCCGGGTGTTATCCTCCTTCCGTTATGGAAGCCAAAGGTTTGACTCCGATATTGAACGTGTCCGACATCGCCAGCACGGTCGCGTGGTTTGAGAAGTGGGGATGGAAGAAATTGTGGGACTGGGGAACGCCGCCGACGTTTGGCGCGGTTGGATCGGGTAAGGAAACTTGCATCTTTCTTTGCCAGGGGGCGCAGGGAGGCCGTGGCCGCGGCGCAAACACCACCACGTTTCAGCAGGAGGGAGACGAAGAGGGCGACAAGGGCGTCTGGATGTCGGTCTGGGTGGACGACGTGGACGAGATGCACGAGCATTGCGTCGCCGCCGGGCTGGAGGTCACATTTCCGCCCACCGACATGCCGTGGAACGTTCGCGAGATGCACCTTCGCCATCCCGATGGCCACGTCTTCCGCGTCGGCCGGGGATTCGAGGCCGAAAAGTAGGAATGGCTGGCCTGCGGGTCAGGATCAAGCGCTCAAACAGGATCGCAGCTCTGTGTTCCTTGATGGCGGGCGGGAGCGGATTCCCGCTCGCCATCTCGGCCAAAACGCGTTCACAGCCGTGCAGTTCCGACTACAATTCTTGCCCGGTCGGGTGGTGCTTGTTCGTGCTTGCATTTTTTATGGACACGCAAGAAGCTCACCGAGACGATCCGATCAATCTATTAGCAAGCAATTGACACCGTTTGAGTCGCTGCCTGCCACCAGACCCGCGACGGAGTAGGCATAGTGGTTAAGGGTCGCTCCCGCGTTACGAGAGACATTGGCAGGAAGGGTGGGAAGGGTGTCCCAAGTGATGGTCGTGGCGCTGGGGTCGATGCCCTCCAGCGGCACGTCCGTATCCCCGCCGTTTCCGGTGGTATCTCCGCCCATGAGGACGATGCCCTTGGTATTGACGTACGCTACAGCCTGAGCGGCGAGCCCAGAAGGGTTCATAGTATTGAACTGGCTCAGAGGGATGGTGTACGGCGCCTTGGTCCAGGAACTAATCGCCCCTATTTGTGACCCCGTGGTGTTCGGGGTGGCATAGTAAACGGTATTAACAGCTGGGTCGCCTGGAGTAGTTTCATTTGCTGCATTAGTCTCTCCCCCTATCATGTAGATCGTGCCGTCGATCGCTACCGGACAAGTTTTATAGAGTGGTATCAGCAGCGACGCCGTTTGGGTAAATGACCCTAAGGTTCCATCCGAATTGATCGGGGCATAATAGACGGCGTCTGTGATTTTGCTAGGCGCATTTGAGACATCCTTGTATGTCGACCCACCAATAACATACATGTAGCCGTTCAGCACGACAGTTCCATGGAGTTGCACAACCTCCGGAAGCGAGCTTGTTGGATTCCAAGTCCCGATAGTTCCAGTCGCAGGATGAAACGGGGCATACTGGACGCTTCCGACGGTTTGTCCGTTCGAATCGGTTGACGAGTATTCCACTCCGCCGACCGTGTAAAGGAAGCCGTTGTGCGCAACCCCACAGAGGTCGCGTGAGAGTGCGACAGGCAATGGGGTCGTCGACTGAAAGGCAGTAAGGGGCAAGCCAGTTGATGTACTTAACTGGACGTAACTGACCGTGTTCTGAAAGCCTGTTGTGCCCTCGGAACCGCCGACAACGTACAAGTATCCGTTGTTCACGACTGCGTTGAGAGTCTCAATCGGGTTGGGAAGCAGGGAAGTGGAAGGGAAAGGCGTCCAGCCCGAGTTGCTGCCCGAGCTGTTGCACGAGGTGGCTGGTTCTTGAGCCAGGGCCAAGTCGGGAGACACTAGAAGAACAATCAGCAGCAAAGCGAGGCTGATGCGTGCGACGCTGTGATTGGGATAGCGATCGATAGATGTTGCGGTCATTTGAATCCTCCTCCATGAGGCCTGAAGCAATTGAAGTTTGCGACTGAGATACCGGCCACTGGACGTGACCACGGTAAAAATTCTGACGATCCTAGGCTGGCGCCTATTTCGTGTCTTTCAGGAAATTGACTTTCTATTAACGGATTGATGTAATCCGTGGGCCTTGCGATATTGGCCGGGGGGCATTCCTATTACGCGATGGAACACTGCCGCCATGTGAGCGTGGCTGCTGAATCCCGCATCCAAGGCTAAATCCGTCAACGAGGCAGTATCCTTCCCGGGGCACAGCAGGCGCTCGGCGACAAATTCCACCCTCAGCTTGCGCACGTACTCTCCAATGGTCATGCCATAGGCGCGACGAAATTCGCGTGCCACATGCGAGGGATGCACGCCCGCAGCCTGAGCAACCTGGTTCAGCGCGACCGGCTCGCGAAAAGCATCGTGAAGCAATCCTTTCACCTGGCGCAGCCAGAATGGCGCGCCGCGGTCCTTGTGAAAATCCTGCCGAAACCAGCTGCCCAGCAGTTCCAGAAATGCTCCTTCCACAATCAAGTCGGAAAGCGCATCGGGGCTTCGGGACTCGCGATATATCTTTAGCGCCAGCCCTGTGAGTAAGCCTGCGGGAGCAATTCTAGGTTTCTCCGCCTCGGCGCTCACGATTTCCAGCCGATCGCCAATCCATGCGGGGTCGATGGCGGTGACGAAAACTCCCGCACCTTGCGATCCGAAAACATTGGAATGCGGTTCCCCGGCTGGGAGATAGAGCAGACTTCTTGGCGTAAGCAGACTTTCAACGGAACGCGTGGTCAAGCCGAAAGAACCGGTGAGCGTAAAGACCACCCAGGCGCTGTCGTGGTAATGGCGTGGCCGCAAGGCTCCGGCCTGATAACGCGCCTGTCTGCAATCGATCCTCGCATTCGAGAACTGAAGGTGAGCGGGCATCATGGTGAGCACTTGGGCTTCGAGTTTAGCTGACAGTGCCCAGCGCAGCAAGGCTTTTGGACCATTTTCGAATGCCGGCGCATCGGCGCCACGCCGCGCTACCTTGGTCGGCCGAAGAACAAGACGTAGCCGTCAGGGTCGCAAATCTCGAACCCGCGACGCGGACGAGATGCACAAGCACTGCGTCGCCGCCGGGCTGGAGGTCACATTTCCGCCCACCGACATGCCGTGGAACGTTCGCGAGATGCACCTTCGCCATCCCGATGGCCACGTGTTCCGGGTCGGCCGCGGATTCGAGCCCAAGAAGTAGAACCCCAAAACTGTCAATGAGTGCCATGGCGACGTCACGCCAACCCACTGAGAGTTGTGTCACTTTTTCACAGGCTCGAACTTAAGCACGCCATCGCCGGGCGGGATTGAGTTGCCCCATGTCTCCGAAACCTGCTTTTCGGGATAGTCAGATCCCGGCCCAAGATAGGTGAAAGCGGCGAATACGAAGGGAACCCCCTGCGACTGCAACACCGAGTTGTGATCGGTTACTTGCAGGTGTAGGTGCGCGCCGGTCGCGTTCCCACTATTACCCAGGAGCGCGAGCATATCTCCCCGATGAACATGATCGCCCGTGCGCAGCTTGATGCTTCCTCTTTGCAGATGGGCATACGTGACAAAAAGGTTTCGTGCAATTTGAAGGACAATGTGGTTTCCGGCAATGTTGTCGAGTGTGACGGGAGGTAGAACGCGCGGAGCGTTGTCTGGAAATTCGTCCACAACTTCCGTGATCTCCCCATCCGCTACGGCGAGAACCGGTTCTCCCCAGCCCCACCAATTTTCGTTCCTGCTGGTCCCGTCATGACTAGAGTCGCCATTTGGTCCGACCTTGACCCAGTCAATGGCGAAGCGTTCCGGCGAGTAGATGTGCCCATCAACCGCGAAAATACCGCGGCGGTGGTCCGAGTCATTCGCCGGACCGTTCCCAGCGAGCCATATCCCCCCGTCAAAGGGAGGGCTCAGCATTGGGACCGGATTCTGGTTTACAGGGACCGAAAAATCTTCCAGCGTTGTATCGCTGGGTTTGTCAGCTCCCACCGGGGTTGACGAAAAAACCAGCTGATGCCTGAGATTTGCAGGCGCTGATCTATTCGCCGGCAACTCGATCCACAAAAAGACGACACTTCGACCGCCCGGATCGAGCGTTCGAGTGTTACCGCTGCCCGCACTCGAACTGCCGGACATCATCATTGGCGCTCCAATACGGATCATCGCAGCCGATAACTTCTCGCCCTCGAGGGTCGTGAGCGGATCGGGATTCTCCGCAGCGGCGAAGATTGAAAGGCGCTTCAGTGTCAAGGGCACGACGTCAAAGTTCGTGAGATGAAGCTCGTAGACCAGGACTTTATTTTTGCCAATCGTCACCGGAATGGGTGGTGACGGGCATACCACCTCAACCCGCGGCCCTCGTTCTCGCGCGAAACAAGCAGACAGCAATACAAAGGCAATGGAAAGAACAAAACCCGTCCGCGACAGGCGAAACCCATGCTGATCTGATTTCTTCAAGACGAGAACCCCCACGTTTTAAGACGTTGCTAGTCAATCGGCGTTAGCAGGCGATTACACTGATTGACCCCGGATCGCTGCGCCGCCGTCTACCTTGGTCGGCCGAAGAACAAAACGTAGCCGTCAGGGTCGCAAATCTCGAACCCGCGAAGGCCGTCGTGGGTATCCTTGAGGGGCACGCTAAAGGCTGCCCCACCATCGGCAACTCGATGTTCGGAAAAACGCCCGGCAAATTCGAGGGCGAGCGCATCCGGATCTTGCACATAGACGAAGGCATCCCACGCCATGTGGGGATGACGCTTGGGATTCGGCAGCGGCGGCACGTCTTTCTGGGACTTGATGAAGATCTGCGCTCCGTCGCGGCCGATGATGGCGAAAAAAGGGTTTCGGTCCGGCTCCTGGAATCTCGTTTCAAAGCCAAGCTTGTCGCGGTAAAAAGCGATGGTTTGATCGATGTTGCTGACGATGAAGAACGGTGAAATCGCCTGCATCGTTGGTCGTGTCATAAGCGTGGACCTTCTAGCACCGGGTATATCACGATGGCCACGGGCAGGCCAGTTCTCCACAGCCGCATTGTGACATCTGACCTTGCGCCCCAATCCGCGATTGCGCAATCATAGTCGAGGCAGTGACGGTCTATAGAAGCCAAATCCTGCCGCTCTAAGTTATTTGTTCTCAATATTTTGAGATCTAAGTTCTTTGGAAGCAAGATTTTGCAAAATACGTTTTGGCGAAACCCGCGCTGGGTGCTGGTTTCAGGGGCATCCGAAGAATAAAATTTGCTCCGAGATCCGGATTCTTCGCTACTCCAGGCGTTTCCGCCGGCCTCGGCGAAGAATTTATTTTCGTGCGAAATCCACAGCCCCGGCCGGCAACAGATCTGCCGTTCAGCCAACCTGTCCCGCACGGGCGCTCCGCACCTCCCACGCTTTCCCTCTTCCACTAAACTTAGACCATAGCAACGCTGAACCGGGCTTCAACTGAATGGCTGAATCGATAGCAGAGTTTTTCCTGGCGAACTTTCAGGCGCACCGCGAGCAGCGCGCTTATGGGCAGCGGTGTGGGTACCGCAAGCAGTGGTTTACTTACGGGCAGGTTTTGGAGATGGCATCTTGGTTCGCCGCTGAGTTGGAGGCGCGGGGGATTGGCAAGGGCGAGCGGGTGATGCTGTGGGGGGAGAACTGCGCGGAATGGGTTGCCGCGTTCTTTGGATGCGCGATGCGCGGTGCTGTTGTGGTCCCCATGGACGATGGGGCATCCGCAGATTTTGCGGCGCGAGTTTCAGGGCAGGCTGAGGCGAGACTCTGGGTCTGCTCCCGGAGGCATGTGCCGCAGAATGCGGGCGAGGCTGGCGCAGTCCCTCGCTTGGTTCTCGATGATTTATCGAATGGGATGGCGCATCCTTCTGCAACCACGGCTCCCGATGTGGCGATCGGCCGGGACGACACCCTGCAAATCGTCTTTACCTCCGGGACTACCGCTGAACCCAAGGGCGTGATCATCACGCATGGGAATGTGTTGTCTAACGTCGCTCCGCTCGAACAGGAGATGCAGCGGTACTTGAAGTATGAGCGCTGGGTGCATCCGGTGCGGTTTTTGAATTTGCTGCCGCTGAGCCACGTCTTCGGACAATTTCTGGGAATGTTCTTGCCGCCGCTGCTGGGCGGGACTGTGATTTTTCAGGAGGAGTTGAAGCCGTCAGAGATTGTAAACACGATTCGGCGGGAACGCGTGTCGGTGTTGGTGAGTGTGCCGCGAGTCTTGCAGTCGTTGAAGCAGCAGATCGAGCGAGATATTGAAGACCATGGTGAAATTGACAACTTCCGGCGGCGGTTCCGCGCGTCGGAAGGAAAGCACTTTCTTCGCCGGTGGTGGATTTTCCGCGCGATTCACCGGCAGTTTGGCTGGAAGTTCTGGGCATTCATTTGCGGAGGAGCGGCGCTGGATAGCGACACGGAAGGATTCTGGGCACGGCTAGGCTACGCGGCGATCCAGGGATACGGGCTGACGGAGACGACGTCGCTGATCAGCGTGAACCACCCTTTCAAGTTGGGGAAGGGATCGATTGGGAAAGTACTGCCGGGGCGGGAAATAAAGCTTGCGGAAGATGGCGAGATTCTGGTCCGCGGCGGGGGCGTGGCTGCGGGCTATTGGAGTGGAGGAAGACGGCAGGAAGTCGCGGACGAAGATGGTTGGTACCGCACCGGAGATGTGGGCGCCCTGGATGAAGCCGGGAACCTTTATTTCAAAGGGCGCAAGAAAGAAGTGATTGTGACGCCGGCCGGGATGAATGTCTATCCAGAAGACCTGGAAGCTGCGTTGCGGCGCCAGCCGGAAGTGAAAGATTGCGTGGTGGTGGGGATTGAGCGCGGAGGAAACGCGGAGCCGTGCGCGGTGGTGATAGTGCGCGACGATGCCCGATTGAAAGAGGTGGTGGCGCGCGCGAATCAATCGCTGGCTGAATTCCAGCGAATGAGGATTTGGGTGAAGTGGCCCCAAGAAGATTTTCCGCGTACGAATACGCAGAAGCCGCGCCGAAATCTGATTGCCGAATTCGCGAAAACATTGCTGCAAAACGGAGAAACAAATCCGGAGAGTGACAGCCCTGTTGCGGAAATGATCGGAAGAATCACCGGTAGAAGCGCCGGTATGATGAGCCCGGGAACAAGCCTGGATTCCGATCTCGGCCTCAGTTCCTTGGATCGCATGGAACTGATCGGCGCTCTGGAAGATCGATATCAGGTGGATCTGAGCGAGACCGGTTTGAGCGCGGCGCGGACGGTGGGCGACGTGGAAAGGATGGTGAAGCGTGGGGCGCGTCAGGGCGTGGAGTATCACTATCCGGGTTGGGTGTTGCGGTGGCCGGTGACGTGGGTGCGAGGACTGGCGCACTACATGTTAATGAGGCCGGCCATGATTCTGCTGGGCTGGCCGCGAATTGAGGGGAGGGAACATTTGCGTGGTTGGAGCGGGCCAGTGCTGGTGGTCTCCAATCATATTGCCGATGTGGATGTGGGCTTCATACAAACGGCTTTGCCCGCGCGGTTGCGGCATCGAGTAGCAACGGCGGCTGGCGGCGAGGCGTTGGAAGCGTTGCTCATGCCCGCTTCCGGCACAACATTTTTCCGGCGAATCTTCCATCGCACGCAGTGGATACTCGGTGTTTCGCTGCTGAATCTGTTCCCGCTGCCCCGCCAGGCCGGATTCCGGCAAAGTTTTGCTTACGCCGGCCGCGCAGTGGACCTTGGATATAGCATCCTCGTTTTTCCAGAAGGGCGGCACACGGTGGATGGAAAGATGAATCCGTTTCGCGCAGGGGTTGGACTATTGGCGGGCAATCTGGGCATTCCGGTTCTCCCGATGCGGATTGTGGGATTGTTCGAAGTGAAGCAGGCGGGGAAAAGGTCTGCGCCGCCTGGGCAGATTTGCGTACGCATTGGCCAGCCGATGAAGTTTGCGGTTGGAAGCGATCCCGGCCAGATCGCGCGCGAGTTGCAGCGCGCGGTGGAAGCTCTTTAGGCGATCAAGTCCAAACCGTCACGCTAAACGATCACAATTAGAGTCAAGCAGACGCAGCAGAAAACAGGCGGTGGGGTTCGATTCTGAACCCGCGCGTTATTCTTCATCCATGACGGCTTCTTCTTTGTGCGGGTCCGATTCGATGTGTACTTCGGGCAGGCCTCCGTCACGCAGAATACGGTTCAGCGCCGGAACATCTGAAGTCTTGAACTTGTTCCAACGCTTCATCACGTCCAATGCGTCGTTTTCCGTTGCGGCGCAGGCCTCAGACTGCGAGGCAGTCGGTGCCGCATCGGCTTGCGACAACTGGCCGTACAAAAGAGCGGTCTGTCCCTCAACTCGGACGAGAGTGATTTCGTCGGCAGGCGGTGCAGCGACGCCAGCCGCTCCAAGAACTGCTACGAGTTTGTTCTGGACAGCCTGAACCGCATCACGCGTTGGCCCGGTGGATTGCTGGCTCAGTCTTTGCAACGGATCGCGAATCGATCCCGCCTGCAACACCGCCTGAGACGTCTCGGTGAGGAGCGACGCCAGGCGCATTTCAAGCTGGAATTCCTTTTCGAGGCTCGCCGTCGAGATCGATACGCGAGGGTCCATCTTCACCGTGAAGGGCGCAGTATAAGTCCTTCCGTTCGCGGTTAGCCGCGCAATATAGGAACCCGGCAAAGCTATAGGGCCAAGCGGGTAACGTGGTGTGTCTCCAGGGATTGCCGCGATGGGATACTCGTGACGCGCGGAATCGGGCGCGGGATAGTGCAGATCCCAAACCCAACGGTGCACGCCGGCTTCGGACGGCAGAGTGCGGAATGGCCGCGGCCAGTACAAGGGGATGAGCTGTTTCTTCAAGTCCACTTCCGTGACATCGGGCTGGTCCGTGCTGGAGAATTTGCGAACCACTTGGCCGTGAGCGTCGATGATCTCGAGAGTGACGCGAGCAGAAGAGGCGTGAGCCAGATAATAATCAATGATTGCACCATCGGGGGGATTGGCGGCGGCGGGCTCGTCGGGCGGCAGCGGCGTGTCGGTGTTGGTATCGCGCCGAACGCGGCGGGCGGGCGCTGGAGCAAAGAGATGGGCATCGGCCGTGGCGAACGAATCGGATGCTTCGCGCAGCGGAGAGATGTCATCCAAAATCCAGAACGAGCGTCCATGTGTGGCGACGATCAGGTCGTTGTCATGAATCCAGAGGTCGCGCATGGACGTGTGCGGCAGATTCAGTTGCAAGGATTGCCAGCGGTCGCCGTCATCGAACGAAACCCAAACTGAATTCTCCGTGCCGGCAAACAGCAGGCCCTGGCGCACAGGATCTTCGCGCACCGTGTCCACGGGGCCGATGTCGGGAAGGCCAGATGTGATCAGCTTCCAGGTTTTGCCGCTGTCGTGAGTCCGGTAGATGTAAGGCCGTAGGTCGTTAATGCGGAAGCGGCTCACGGACGCATAGACTGAGTTGTCGTCGAAGTGCGACGCGCTGATCTGTGTGACCTTGCTCCAGGGCGTCAGTTCCGGCGGAGTGATGTCGTTCCACTTCCTGCCGCCATCGCGAGTGAGCCAGATCAAGCCGTCATCGGTCCCCGCCCAGAGTGTATTGATGTTCTTGAACGAAGGCGCGAGGGCGTAGATGACTCCGCGCTGTTTGTCCGCGCCCGGAGGAATGAGACTACCGACGCTCGCGGGCACTCCAGGATTCTCACGTGTCAGATCGGAGCTGATGGTCTGCCATGAGTTTCCGCCGTCGGTGGTTTTGAAGAGCACGTTGCTGGCGAAATAAAGCGTATGCGGGTCGAGCGGCGAGAACATCAGCGGCTCGGTGCGGTCGGTGCGGTACTTCGCGCTGCGCACCGGGATGGGCGTGACGTTTTGCACCTGCCCGGTGGACC
>Ga0302218_10000904_pt1 | contig 10164 bp, 5 predicted proteins | sample II_Palsa_E1_1_FD_194567 | JGI IMG/M metagenome (GOLD analysis project Ga0302218, IMG submission 194567) | Peat permafrost microbial communities from Stordalen Mire near Abisko, Sweden - II_Palsa_E1_1 | ecosystem: Environmental > Terrestrial > Soil > Palsa > Peat permafrost | place: Sweden... | reverse complement strand
CACTCAATACTTTGATTTATTATCTTACTGCAGAGTGCTTTGTTTTAATTAAACAGTCGTACAACACTATTCCATGCTTCCTATTCATTACCTGATATTAATCAGGAGGAATGGCTCTCCTTATTCCTAAGTTACGGTAGTTAGTTTGCCGAGTTCCTTAATGATTGTTCACTCAAACGCCTTCGTATTCTCTACTAGCTTACTTGTGGTAGTCTTTAGGTACGGTTTTTTTTGTCTTATATCATTGCTCATCTCTTTAGTTTGTTGAAATGATATAATCAGTTACTGTTTTTCCAGAACCTTTTTCACTTTAATATTTTTTTATCATAAAAAAAGGTTGTTACTTTGTAACAAAGATCTTGCTCATCGTTTAATCCTTTAGGTTGGTAAACTTAGAGGCCGTTGCTTTAAAAAAACCATAAGCTTTAGGCGAGGGTTTTACCCCTTTTTCGTTACTCATGTCAGCATTCTCACTTGGGTTATCTAATAATTATACTTAAAAAGCATAAATCTAAGATTTACCCAACGTTCTGCTACCCCATTAGATATAATAAATTAAATTATTAATAAATATGGACAAGGTGTCGGTATATTGTTTAGATCCGTTAAATCTTCGGTGCAACTATCAATATAAATGTCTTGCTTCGCAAAGCAAGCATCATTTACTAAACTAGTGCTCTATTACGAGATCTTCAAAAAATGGACCGCTTCTAAGCCTATTTCCTAGTCGTATTGGATAAAAACATCCTTAATTTCACTTAACAATAATTTTGGAACCTTAACTCTTGTTCTGGGCTGTTTCCCTTTAGACATACAACCTTATCGTACTATGTCCGATTATTCAAGATTCATCATTGCCCTTCCGAGTGCGAATACTCACCGATAAAATCTTCACGATTGCCCGATATATGCAAAATTACCTTTTATTTTGGAGATGTAAAATAAGAAGATATAAGTTGCCTGAGATCACAGTTCTGTACCTGCTATGATGTAACTTGAATTACCTACTTATATAGGTTTCGCAGAAAACCAGCTATCCTAGTCAGTTTTGTCTTTCACTAACTTACCACAGTTCTTCGGATATCTTTACAACGATAAACCGTTCGGGCTTTTATAACCCTGACTGTAGTAAGATCACCAGGCTTCGGGTCTAATTTTAGATACTAATTCATTATTTCATAATTGGTTTATCTGGGCACATTTTACACATGCTCGCATCTAATATTAACTTGCTGACCCATTATGCAAAAGGTACGCTCTAATTATTTATAAAATTTCACTCGAGCTGCTTATAAGACTACTATTTCAAACCTTTCTCTCAAACAACTATACGCTGTCGCTCATATATCATATTTAGCCTTAGAGGAAGGTTCCCCTATATATTCAAACAGGTTTTGCCCGTTTTACTTTTTTAATATATCAGTGGATAATTTTATTTTATATATCTCGATTTTATGGGTTTTCTGAACCCAAAGATTTTTGTTACTAGGGTTTTTTGAACCCCTAATTTATTATCTTTTCTTGATGGATATAATCCAAGTAATAATAATACTAGTAATATTATAATAAAAATCAATCTAATATTTGTTTGGTTTTAAATCAAATAATTTATTCTAATACTACTTTATGTTTAAAAAAGATTACTATATATACATCACATATATATTCTGATATTTTTATAGGCTGCTCTACTTTCATTCACACTAATCATAGAATCTCGTTTGATTTCTTTTCCTGAAGCTACTAAGATATTTCAATTCACTTCGTTTATTACTGGATTTCTCTCAGAGTTTATGTGTTAATTTTTTTTCTCTAAAACACAAATTAAATTTATACTCTCTTTAATATATGGCAAGGCATCCCTAATAGTCTCTTTATATACTTCCCTATACATTATAGTATAAAAAGGAAGAACTAGATATCATACACATTACTATTATATCCTAATACATAGGTTCTAATAAATAAAACTTATGTTTAGATGACATATATGTATCAGGTTACCTTGAATCGAACAAGGTCTTATCGCACCCAAAGCGATCGTATTGCCAATCCTACCCTAACCTGTTTAAATACTTGTTTAAAAATATAAGATTTAAAGATAAAATCATTACATGACTTTAAGAAAAACATTAAGTTTTTAAACAAGTATTATAAAAATAATATTTATTTTTTCAAAGTTTTCCTGACTTAATATATCTAGATAAAGTAGTAGTTGGTATTTTAAAACATTCAGATGTTTTTGATTGATTATCAAATACTTTAATTAATTTATGATTTAAATCATAAACTCAAATTCTATTATCTTTAATTTCTGATTTAAATGTAAAATTTTGGTATGATCTACCTTTTTTTATAGCTGTATTTATAGTGGTACTATGAACATCAAAATACTTTGCTGCACTGTTTATACTAGGGAATTCTTTTATTAAATTATTAGAACAATCATACATCTTAACATTTACACCTATACTTACTAAAGATAGTTTTAGTTTAGTATCAAGTCGCATTTTAGGCATTATGCTACGAATTTTATTTGAAAGTTTAATAGCTTTTCCTATATTTTTTCTTCTTTCATAAGAATAATGTTTACCAAAATTAGGATTATTCTTACCTGTAAGACTATTTCTAATCTTTTCTTTTGTACTTTCTGTATGCATTTTGCCCAAAGTTGAACCAGCTGTTTTACATATATTGTATTCAGGTTTTAATAGATCAAAGTAATATTGTTCTCTTGTAATTAATTTATCTGGTTCACAATATTCAAGAATATCTAAGCTAAAGTTCGAATAGCCATGTTTTAATAATGCTCTATGAATAAGACTTGATCCTCTTTCTAATCTTTTCCTAAGAGAAGTTGAAGAATAATAAATACTTAATCTCCCAGTTAAGCATTTTGCAGATCCTATATAACATTTAGCCGTAACTAAATTATTTAATCTATAAATACCGGGTTTTCTTTTATTTTCTTTATAAATAATACTTTTATTTGTATCTAAATTAAGATAAGATACAACAGGTACTATGCTTTTTCTATTATTGTTATTGTTTTTCATATTTATATTATTAAAAATTAAATTAAAAAAGAGGCATATTCCTCTAAAGGTTTATATTATCATTAGGGTAATCATTATCATATTAATACATTTAGACATATTTAAATGTATACCAGAGAGTAGGGGATTTGAACCCCTGAAAACTTTTAATTTTAATTAGTTTCAAGCTAATCGCTTTAAACCACTCAGCCAACTCTCTCTTTTAAGCAATATAAAGTATATTTGTCTTTGTTTGTGCATACTCATTCGAAGAAAGCACTGCAAGATATATAAATGCTATACCATATTAACCTATGATTCTTCTAAGAATTGAACTTAGACAACATCCTTATCAAGAACGCACTCTACCATTTAAGTTAAAGAACCTTTATTAGATTTGTTTATTTTGCTTCGGATGAAACAAGAGCATTCAGACTTGAACTGAAAATAGTAAGTTTGAAGCTTACGGTTTTACCATTAAACTATGCTCTTAAATATTTATATTAATGTTTATTTTATTCATAATATTAGACAGTAAAAGATCAGTGTTTATCTTTCTAAACAAAATAAGCAATACATAATAAATATATTAATGTCGGAAAAGAGAGGAATTGAACCTCCAGGTGCATAACACAATATTTAGCAAATATCTCGCCTTACCAATAGCAACTTTTCCTAAATGTTTTAAAAATATAATATTTTTAAAACATTAATTTAATTCATTTTACTTTATCTTTCTACATTTAAAAAATTTAACCTTTACTAAGACCACATAGAACTATGTAGTACAAACATAATAGTTTTAATTAATTAATTAAATTATTAAATTCCATATACGGCCAGCCGAATTCGAATCGACACAAATCGCTTGGAAGGCGAAAGGTCTACCATTAACCTATGGCCGTTTTATTTATATATAAATATAATAGTTAATTTTATTTTGCTTCGCTAAAATAAATTAAGTAAAGAAAAATAAAATTTATCTGAATCAGTATATTTATTTACTTATAAAAATAAGGAGTTTAAGACCTGTGGGGTTCGAACCCACGTCATAAAGATTAAAAGTCTCATATTTTACCATTAAACTAAGGTCTCTATTAAGCATATGTTTAGATATATGCTTAATACTAACTGTTATTAGTTAGCCAATAATAAGAAATAGTCCTACCCAAAATACATTACCTCATAAGCATACTTTAGAGTAATTTATTTATAATTTATATTTATAATTAAATAATATAAAGGACAAAGATATAATATAATTTATAGTAACTATTGTAGGTAATCACATATTTACATTCATAGGGGTATGTAAATATATTTTTCCATCGTTAAAATAGTGGTTTAATGGGGTATGTATATCAAAATTACTTATATTAGCTTTAATCTCTAATATGTTAAACTTTGATATCGCTTCCATTTTATAACTATAATAACATTCTGCTAATTGCTTCATATTATTTTCATGTACTATTTGTTTATATATCTTGCATTTCACTCATAAGAGGAAATGCACTTAAATCATAAGTACTTGAGACAATAATCACACAAAGTATGGCAGAAATAGAACTGCTATTTAAAAAACTACTTTCTAAAATAATATTTTGTTTATTTTTAATAGAAGGTTTTTTATTTAAGATCCTCAGTAATAGATTGATATAAACAAAAATAATCAGACGACATCAACGAAGTGTCAATATAGTATTGAAGATTCTAGCCCTAGGTGATGGTTCTCAGTTGAATGGTATGCTAATACACGTCACAAACCCACCGCTATAAAAGCAGTACCTATCATTACATGAATTCCATGGAAACCTGTCCCAAAATAAAAACATGAACCAAAAGCACCGTCACTTATAGTAAAAGAAGAAACAGTATATTCTATACCTTGGAAACCTGTAAATACTATAGCTAAAATAACTGTAGCAACTAATCCATATAAAGCTCCGCTTCTGTTTCCTTGAATTAAGGAGTGGTGAGCATATGTTACTGTAACACCTGAGGATAACAAGATTACTGTGTTAAGTAAAGGTAATTCAAAAGGATTAATCGCTTCAATTCCCATTGGTGGTCATTGGGCACCTAATTCTACTGTTGGAGATAAAGCACTATGAAAAAAGGCTCAGAATATAGCTAAAAAAAATAATGCTTCACTTACTATAAATAAAGCTACACCCATGTTTAATCCTCTTTGTACAGCTAATGTATGATTTCCTAGGTATGTTCCTTCACTTATAACGTCTCGTCATCATAATGTCATTGAAGAAATGAGAGATAAGAAAGCTAACATTAAAAATGTATTTGCATTACTAAAACCATGCATTGTTAATACACCGCTTGTTGTTAATGTTAGTAAAGCAATACATGTATACAAAGGCCATGGTGATGGTGAAACTAAATGAAAAGGATGGGCTTGAAAGTTACTTCTAGTTAAGTTAGTCACCTACAACATTAGTCTTGTCTCTAAATCAATATAAGAATATCTTATAAAAATTCTTATTTTTGCATATCATAAGTATATAATAAAAAAAAAAAAAGAACTAGTTACTTATAATAATATACTATAAATAACCATCGTTAAGGAATAGGTGACTTGAACACCTAACCTACCGTGTGTAAAACGGTTGCTCTACCATTAAGCTAATCCCTTTATTTATTTAGTTTACGGGTCAGACCGGCTTCGATCCGGCATAATCTTTCTTGACAAAAAAGTTCCTTACCAATTAGGATACTGACCCTATATTTTATTTTTATATTACTATTATTGATAAGAATAAAAGGAGCTCTTCTTATTTTATTGTAAAGTATAAAAAGCTTATATCATGCTATTACTGTTTTTGCTTTTCCTCTTGCATTGGCTTTACCGGCCTCCGTGGGCACCCGAGTATGCAAAAAGCAATAAATATAAGCAAGGAAAAGTAGTAAAAGCAATGTATAAGGAAGAAAAGCAAAAGAATGATTAAGTCAAAATATTTTAATTCTTTTGTTTTATTGTAATAACAATAGCCCCGACCATAGCTAATAACAATATAATAGATGTTAAAATTAATCATATACTGTAACTAGTATACATTATATTACCTATACTTGTTATATGGCTAGTTTCTGCTAAATTACCATCTCAGATTTTACTAGTAACAAAAGAAATTTCACCATTATCTAGCTGATCACTATTTAATTTAAATAATTTAGAAAAAAAATTGCTATAATTATTATGTGAGACCTCCTTTACAAGAGCAAGATTTAAGGTATTATATGAATCAACAGTGTTATTATTAATAGAGTTAATACTATAAGGTAATATTTCATGTATAGGGTAATTAAATGAAATAGCAATAAGTATAGCTAAAGGTATACTATTACTTGTATTACTTAATAATTCACTTATTCTAACATTAATTAGCATCAAAATAAATAAAAATAAAATAGATACAGCACCAACATAAACCAATAAATAAGAAAGACCAATAAAATTTAAACCCAATATCATAAGATAGCTGGCTATACTTAAAAATAAACCTATTAAAAATAATACAGAAACTATCGGATTTTTGCTAATAATAACTAATATACCAGATAAAATGGCAGCCAATGAAAGGATATCCAAAGCTTCATCTCTATAACCATTAGTAAAACTTTCGTTTAAAAGAAATAAACTCTTCATAAAAGATTAAAATATTACCCCTTTATCTTTTATTTTTTTTTTTATTATATACATTAACAAAACAGTATGTAATAATTAATTCTATTAAACAAAAAAGCGTTAATAAAGTATAAAAAGTAAAGCACCTAAAATTGTAATTAACCTAAAACAAAAACTCAACCTTAATTACCCATAAAGATATTCTACTTGATATAAAGCTAAAATAACAAAGCTAGTAATAACTAAAATACCCAATAATAATAAAGATAAAGTAATAATTATATTAAAGTTAAAATTATTATTACTTGAGTTATTAGTATTATAATTTAAATTGTTTGTATCATCACCTCAACTAAGATTGTTATCAGGGCTATTAGGGTTATTATTATCTCTATAACCCTCTATTAATAAACGAGCAATATACATCCTACGGTTAGATTTTACCATCTGTTGGATTTTTTGTCCATTCAGTGCTGTTAGCCTACAGTATGTCTGTGCAATAAACGGTGTTTGAGGTTGTCTCGCTATAACATTCATAATATTAGTAATTAACCTTTGTTCTATACCTAAATTACGTAAGTTTACTTGCTCTGTTAAATACCTTCTAACTCAGTCGCCTCTATTCATAAAAAAAATATATAGTACTTCATTATCCTTTTTTTATTGGAATACAATAAAAAAAAAAATAATGCCTCATACTTTTTTTTATATTATACTTCAATAAAAATAATTTAATACTTTTGCCATCTTTTCTGTTAGATAGTAATAATAAAAAAAAATAATTAACCATTGTAACAGTTAATTAAAAAGATAAAAAAAAAATAACTACCATAGTTAAAAAGATTTATAAATTTTAACTAACTTGAGGAAAGTAATTATAAATTAAAGTAAAAACATGCACAAGACTTGAACTTGCATACTTGTGTCCGTAGCACAACGCTCTACCATTGAGCTAACATGCCTTAAGACTTTATATAGCCCTTAAGATGAATTGAACATCTATCATAATATTAACAGTATTCCGCTCTACCATTGAGCTATAAAGGCTAATTGTATTTGTCCTCTTGCTTTTACAGTGGCGTACTTCTGCATCCATGTCCTTGCTTTCTTTTATAAAGCAAAGCAGAAGTATGCACAGTACCAAAGTATGCAGAAGTACGCACAATACAAAAAGCCTTGTAATAAAAGAATAGTTAGGAAACAAGAGATTTGAACTCTTAAAAGTCTATTACTATTGAGTTTACAGCTCAACCCATCTTACCAATAATGGAAGTTTCCTTATATAACGGGCTTTATTTTTATCAAGGTTATTTCTGCTAGGCGCCTAGCAGTTAGATTATATCCTAAAGGATATATGCGCACCATACTTCCAAGATAATTTATCCTTCTCCCGTTTTACTTAAGCCCCCCTTTAAAAAGATAATGAATCTTTAAGAGAACCCAGCGATCTATTCGTACTATGCGAATCGCATAGGTAGGTTTGCGCATCTTCATCTTTAAAAAATGTAATAAGTTAAAACTTGTTAACATATTAGCCAATTTAAAAGGTTTATGCTAATAAGTTATAACTTATTAGCCAATTTAAGAAATTCAATATACTAATAAGTTTTATTAGCATATAGCCCGTTTCTGGATTCGAACCAGAATTTATCTATATATTTAGTTATATTGCTTTGCTTTTATATGCCATCCGAATGAGGCTCCTCTTGTTTTTACTTTAGAAGAAAAGCACAGTACCTAAGTATGCACAAAAACAAGAGAAAATATAATAAGCATGGAAGCTATTTTTCCTCTTTTACCTCCTAAGGCCGGTACAACAACAACTTCAAGATATATAAATAATATGCCTAAAACAGGTATATATATAATCTTTATAGCTACAATGGAGGGAACATTATAGCATAATTATATATACGTTATATATTGTTAACATTAATCAATCCCATGCAAGTTCCCCTACATGAACCGTATTTCGACTTAACACCAATCAAAGTCACGCATACGAAAATCTTCCCTATAAGTAACTAGAAGTGGTTATCTAGAATGAAAATATAAGAAAGACCAAACTTATTGCACACACTTCTTTCGGCGCCTGACGAGTAGTTAGTACCTATCTGAGATTAAATTCACCGTGACGTGGTGATTCACGATTACTAGTAATTCCTTATTCATGTAGTCGAATTTCAGACTACAATCCTTGTTATATCCTATTTTATTAGATTAGCTCCAATTCACATTATTGCATCATTTTGTATAGGAATATGTGGCACGTCTATCGCCCACAACATTTAGGCCATGATGACTTGTCTTGGTCCCTATTATCTTTCCCATGTAAAGGTGAACTGCTTTATTTCAATTTTCACTAGATAAATTCGCTTGGGTGAATTTACCTGTAAAATATCACAAATAAAGCAAGGGTTTCCGTTAATTTAATGGAATTAACCAATATCTCACGACATTAACTGAAGACAGCCGTGCAACGCTTGTAATATCTTTAAAAATAATATTACATGGTTTGCTTACTTCTTTAAAAATAAGGCGAAGTAAGCAAAGCAAGAATAATATTCTTATTGCTTCGCTTTTTGGAGACGTAAGCCTAAAAAGATAATATTCAAGTTGTGGTAAGGTTTTTCGCGTACCTACGAATTAAATAACATACTTCACTACTGGTTTCAGAAACGGTCTAATGATTTCAGTTCCTGCGTTGCCACATTACTCTTGAGGTGAAATGCTTACACTTTCATTTATAGACTAAATTAAGATCTAATCTATGGCATTCATCATTCTCTGCTTGGACTACTAGGGTATCTAATCCTGTTCGTTACCCGAGCCTTCGTCCCTCAACGTCAGTTATTAGATAAAAGGTTGCTTTCGCCGTTATCAGTCCTCATGGTATCAAAGAATTTCAACTCTACTCCATAAATACTCCCCTTCTCATATATAACTCTAGTATAACCGTATCCTATTTAAGACTAATCATACCGTCTAGGTACCCTTTAAACCTACTAAAGATGAATAACACTAGTCTTCTACGTATTACCGCGACTGCTGGCACGTAATTTGGTCAAGACATATAGATATAAAATAGTCATAATCCGTATTATATCTAGAACTTTACTCGATAAAATCGATATTATATTGTCCACCGAACAGATACTGTTCGTTATAACGCTTTAATTACGGTGCTTTGGTAATTCCAAAAGAAACGTAAAAAAAGCGCATATAACAATCTTGCGATTAGTGATAAATTAATTGATTAAAGCACTCGGGAAAAAATCAAAATGAATAAGACATCTTAAATAATCAGAAGAATTCTTTAAGATATCTTAAACAGCCAAATATAACTAGCTGAAATTACGCAGCTATACATTCCCCCAAGTTGCTGGTTCAGCCGTTAGGCTATTGACCAATATTCCCCACTGCTGTACTATACGTATTGGGGTTTTTTCAGACCCAATGTGATCGATCGACCTCTCAGCCTCGACT
>Ga0302218_10000882_pt1 | contig 10321 bp, 9 predicted proteins | sample II_Palsa_E1_1_FD_194567 | JGI IMG/M metagenome (GOLD analysis project Ga0302218, IMG submission 194567) | Peat permafrost microbial communities from Stordalen Mire near Abisko, Sweden - II_Palsa_E1_1 | ecosystem: Environmental > Terrestrial > Soil > Palsa > Peat permafrost | place: Sweden... | reverse complement strand
CCGTTTGACCGCGACAAAATAAAGTTGCTTACCGATCCGGTCCGCGTGCTGGCGCACGTAGTAGTGCTGAAGAAGGAAGAGGAGCCCACTCCGGAAGCAGCCGTGGCTGCAGAGACGGCCGCAGCGGAGCCTGAAGTCATCAAGAAGGGCAAGAAGGAAGAAGAGGGCGAAGGCGAAGCTGCCGCGGAAGCTCCGGCGAAGGCCGAGAAGTCCGAGAAGAAGGGCAAGGAGAAGTAAATCACCCGGCCTGCGCGGACGCGCCGGGAGAGTGGGATGCAAGTCGGGGCCAATTTATGAGACTGATCGTCGGCCTCGGCAATCCCGGACCGCAATACGAATGGACGCCGCACAATTTAGGATTTCTCGCGGTGGATGGGCTGGCTGAACGCGAGGGCATCAGAGTTACGCGGCCGGAAGCGAAGTCTTATGTGGGGCGCGGCAAAGTGGCGGGGCAAGAAGTGGTTTTGGCCAAGCCCCAGACCATGATGAATTTGAGCGGAGCCGCTGTACGAGAACTGCTCGAGCGGTATGAATGCGCTCCCGCGGAAATGATTTTGTTGATCGACGAAGTGGATTTGCCCTGGGGCATGCTGAGGATTCGCGAGCGCGGCGTGGGCAGCACGCACAACGGATTCAGGTCGGTCCTGCGGTCCCTCGGCACGGATGAGTTCATCCGCATACGGATGGGATGCCAGCCGGAGCATCCGGTGGGCGACCGCGCGGATTACGTGCTCAACCCCATGCGCAAGCCCGAGCGGGAAATTGCGGCGCAGATGGTGGCGGATGCCGCCGAGGCAGTGGATTTAATTTTGACCAAGGGCCCGAACGATGCGATGGCGCGGTTCAACCGCCGCGTGGATACTTCGGAGTCGGAAGAAGATTCGGAATAGGAATGAGCAGCAAGCATTCGCAGCCGTTTTATAGATAACTGGAAATCGAGGACATATGGAAGAGCGCTTGTACGATTTGATTTTTATCTGCCGCCCGGACACGCCGGAAGCGGACATCGACAAAGTAATCACCACACTGGAGCACGTGGCTGCCGAAAAGGGCGGCAAAATCGACTCGGTGAATAAATGGGGCCGCAAGCGCATGGCCTACCGCGTGCAGAAATTGCGGGAAGGGTATTACGTTTACATGGTGGTTCGCTCGAGCCATGGCGAAGTGGTGAAAGAACTCGAGCGCCGGCTGAAGGTTGCCGACCCGGTGATGAAATATCTCACCGTGCGTCTGGACGAAGAATTGAAGCGGCAAGACAAACTGAAACGGCACCGCGAGCGCAGAGCCGCGCGCCGGCCACGCAAGACCGTTCCGGCTGCACCGCCAATGCCGGGGACAGAACCGCAAGCTGCAGCGCCGACGGCCTAGCCCAATAATCTATTCAGGATTCCAGTCAGGGAGAAATCGAATGGCAGAAGAAAACGCATCGCAACAGCAGTCTTATGGATCATCCGGAGGCGGAGGAGGCCCGCGGTCTTCGGGGCCTGGTGGCGGAGGTCCCGGAGGGCGGCCCGGCGGTCCCGCAAAGCGCGGCAAGCGCAATTTCATTCGCAAGAAGAAGGTTTGCCGGTTCTGTGTGGACAAGGCCGATTTCATCGATTACAAGAAGGCTGAGATTCTGGCGCCGTTCATTCAGGAACGCGGCAAAATTCTTCCGCGCCGCATGACCGGAACCTGCGCGCGTCACCAGCGCTGGCTCACAGTGGCGATCAAGCGCGCGCAGAACATTGCACTGCTTCCGTTCGCCGCGGAGCTATAGCTATAAACCACACTGTTTTCCGGTGTGCCCGCGGTGGACGATCAGGAAAGTCAAAAGAGCCGGCGAGACGCCGGCGCTACGAAAAGCAGAGCGGCGACGCGAAGTTAACTGAGAAGGTTTGAGAGGAACGTTATGCAAATCATTTTGCAGGAAGATGTGGAGAAGCTGGGAAACCGCGGAGAGCTGGTGGACGTGGCCGCGGGTTACGCGCGCAATTTTCTGTTGCCGCGCAAGCTCGGCATCGAAGCTACGCCCGGCAACATGAAGCGCTTGGAACGTATGCGCGTCTCGTTTGCAAAGAAGGAAGCGACTGAAAAGGGCGCGGCGCAGACGCTGGCTGATTCGTTGCAGGGAGTTTCCTTGGCGTTCACGCGTAAAGCGGGCGAGAACGAACAACTCTTCGGCTCGGTAACTTCGGCCGACATCGCCGAAGCTCTGGAGGCCCAGGGCTATCACATCGATAAGCGCAAGATCACGCTGGCCGATCCCATTAAGGTCGTCGGTGATTACGAGATCCCCGTGAAGCTGCACCGCGAGATCACTTCGAACGTGAAAGTTACGGTAAGAAAAGAAGAGTAGCCAACCTGCGTTTTCGAAATTTTTGTTTTCTCAGGGGGCGCAGCTTGCTGCGCCCCTTTTTAATTTTCTGCCACTCCGAAAAATCAGCCGACATCTTCGATTGCGAGTTTTCCACTTTTCCGAAAGCGTCCACAGCCTTCGAGTCATTGACGTTCGCGCGATTACTGGCAACAATGCGGCTGCTCCAATCCGAGAATCCTTTTGCAACCAACTAGCGACAGAACGAATTCACTCAGGCATTGCGCCGGCGAGCGGCTTGAGCGAAACTAGAGGCGAATAAAAAGCGAATTATGGCCAAGGTCAATTAATTATGCCAGCTGACTCCACGATCGAACGCCCGCTTCCGAACAATCTCGAAGCCGAGCGCAGCATTCTCGGCGCGATTCTGCTGGACAACCACGCCTTGAATGCCGCGGTGGAAAAAATCCGCTCCGAGGATTTCTTTCTGTCACAGCATCGCCAGATATTCGAGCGCATGATTCAGCTTGGCGAGAAGCAGCAAGCCATCGACGTGGTCACGTTGATGGAAGACCTCTCGCGCCGCGGCGAATTGGAAGCTGCCGGCGGCATCGCATACCTGTCGCAGCTTGCCGATGGTCTGCCGCGCGTGACCAACGTGGAGCACTACGCGCGCATCGTCAAAGAAAAAGCCGTGCTGCGCAGCCTGATTTTTTCCGCGTCGGCGATTCAGGAGCAGGCGCTGGCCGCGGGCGATGATGCGGACGTCATTCTTGACCGCGCCGAGTCGGTCATCTTTCAGCTGGCCGAAGATCGGGTAAAAGTCGGGCTGATCGGCGTCAAGGAGCTGGTTCGCGATAATTACGAACGGCTCGAAAAGATTTTCAGCGAAGGGCGCCGCATCACCGGGCTTACTACCGGCTATCCCGGGCTCGACAACGAAACCGCGGGATTGCAACCGTCGGAATTAATTATCCTGGCGGCGCGCCCTTCGATGGGGAAAACGGCGCTGGCGCTGAATATTTCTGAAAATGTGGCCCTTCGCCTAAGGGAACCCGTTGCGGTGTTCAGCCTGGAAATGTCGAAAGAATCGCTGCTGTTGCGTTTGCTGGCTTCCGAAGCTCGTGTGGATGCGCACAAATTCCGCACCGGTCACATGAACCGCGACGACTGGGGCAAAGTTACCGGAGCACTCACAAATCTTGCCGATGCGCCGCTGTGGATTGATGATTCCGCGTCCTCCACGGTAATGGAAATCGGCGCGAAAGCGCGGCGGCTGAAACGCGACCGCGGACTCTCGCTTTTGGTGGTGGACTACCTGCAGCTGGTTGTTCCCACGCATATGGGGCGCGGAACGAACCGGCAGGAAGAAGTTTCGAGCATTTCGCGCGGCTTGAAAGGTTTGGCGAAAGAATTGAAGGTTCCTGTTCTCGTTCTGAGCCAGTTAACCCGCGCACCCGAGCGTGACGACCGCAAGCCGCAACTTTCCGACCTGCGCGAATCGGGCGCGATTGAGCAGGACGCCGACGTAGTGCTCTTCATCAATCGCCCGAATTTCTACAAGACTGATTTGCCGGAAGAAGATCGCGCCAAGGCCGAGCTGATCATCGCCAAGCAGAGGAATGGCCCCACCGGCAGCATGAATTTCGTTTTCCTCGCGCGCCATACCCGATTTGAAGAAGCCGCGCCGGATGCCTGGAGCACTTCCAGCCGCGAAGAATAGCGTTGCCGCAGGCCCACGAACGTGTCGCCGCACCCGCGTTTCACGTGACACGTCTAGCCTGGACCGTTTGATTGGCCTATCGCGGCGCGCCTAACCTCTGCATTTTGCTCGCGATTCCCAGCCGTGCATTCCAGACGTTCCGTTTCGTGGAATGGCCTGCCACCTGCATTTACTTCTTCCGGATGTTTACCTAAACGCCGCGTCCAAATTGGTTGATTCGGATTTCGTTCGCGCGGCGAAGAAGGAGTCTGGCATTCTTAAGACGATGCCGAAAGCCATCCATTTCGAGGGCCGGCCGGTTTGGGCGGAGATTTCGCTCAAGGCCATCCTGCACAACTTGCGAGTTATTCGCCGCCACGTGGGCGCACAGCGAAAAATACTCGCGGTCGTGAAATCAAACGCCTATGGCCTGGGTGCCGTGCCAATTTCCAAAGCGCTGCAGAAGGCCGGGACGGAATGGTTCGGCGTCACCTGCGCGAACGAAGGCATCGAGCTGCGCGAAGCGGGGATTCGCAAGCGCATCCTGGTGCTCACCGGTTTCTGGCCCGGCGAGGAAAAACGGCTGATACAGAATCAGCTAACGCCCACCGTCTCGCGCGTGGACGACTTGCGCCACATCGAGCGCGCGGCAAAATCTCTGCGCGGCAAATCACGTGGAAAATCTTCGCGCGTTCCTTTTCACCTGAAAATAAATACGGGAATGAATCGCTTGGGAATTTCTCCGGATGAAATTGACGCGTTTTGCCTGGCGCTTGCCGATTGCCCGCACATCCGGCTCGAAGGCACCTACACCCATTTTGCTTCGGCGGAAGATTTCACCGCGGAACAAACCGCCGTGCAGGAGCAACTGTTCCGCGATTGCCTCGACAGGATGCGTGCGCTGGGAGTTTCGCCCGGGATCGTGCACATGGCCAACAGCGGAGCGATTTGCGCGCGGCCGAGCACCTGGGGAGACATGGTTCGCCCCGGCGCAATTTTGTACGGGTACCATCAGTCGTTCGACCCACCGCAGAAAAAACAGGAAGTGATGTGCGCGATGCCTCTGGAGCCCTGCCTCTCGCTGCGAGCGCGCATCATCTCGCTGCGCGGGGTTCCCGCGGGGCAGGCGGTAGGTTACGGAGCTCGTTTCGTCACCAGCCGCCCTTCGCGGATTGCCGTGATCAATGCGGGCTATGCCGACGGCATCGTGCGCGCGCGAACCAACCGTGGATGGGCGCTGGTGCGCGGGCGCCGGGTTCCACTGGTCGGAACCATCTCGATGGATTTAACCATGCTTGATGTAACCGACGCGCCGGACGCAAAACTCGGCGATGTAGTCACGCTCTACGGCAAAGATGGCCAAGCTTCGATTGAAGTTTCCGAGGTGGCGCGCGAAATCGGCACGGTCACCTCTGATCTGCTCTGCGCGCTGGGCCGTCGCGTTCCAAAGTTCTACCTTTAGTCCTGCGGTACATTCGGTTCCTAGCGCGACTTTCCAATCCGCGCAGCAATTGCTCGAACTCCACCCCGGTGTTATAGTGCTGTCTATAACTTTTCATATTTGCTTTCACTTTCATTTCGGCGCCTAAAAAAGTTCATATAGCCGAGTACTCGAAAGAGCATAGATACCGAATTAATAAAATGTAGCTGTTTTTTCATAAGCTTCATAAGGGTGCAACCATGCAAAGGCCTCCTAACGTACCCAGCCGTCCGCCGGCAGTTCCCGCTTCGGAAAGCCCCGCTTCGAAGACAAACAATCATTCCCTTGCCACGCATGACAGCGTCGGCAGCTTCTGGGACATGCTTGGCATCCGCATCATCTTCACCGCGATTTGTGTTGCCGCGGGCTTCCATTTTCGTCCGTTCAGCGTTTCCAAGGAATATGGCTCAGCCGTTGGGTTGCTGTTCGCCATTGCCGTCATCCTGTTCGAACTCCGGCTTCGCCGCGCGAGTTTGCGCCGGCTGATAGGCGCGGCTACGGGTTCGATACTCGGAATCGTCGGCGCGTATTTCACCACCCTGGTTCTTTCGCACACTTCGATGCCGGAGAGCACGCGCTCGTTCTTCAGCCTAGCTACTTTTCTGGTGATGGCTTATATCGGCCTGATCCTCGGCGCAAATAAAGGCGACATGCTCAATCTGCAGGCGCTGGGTGGCCTGTTCGGCAGTGAGCGCAGCTTGAAGCATTCCTTCAAAGTGCTGGATACCAGCGTGATTATCGACGGCCGCGTGGCCGACATCGCCGACGCGCAGTTTCTCGATGGCACGGTGATCATTCCTCAATTTGTCCTGCATGAACTGCAACTCGTCGCGGATTCAGCGGATCCCTTGAAACGCCAGCGCGGCCGCAGAGGACTGGAAGTGCTGCAGCGCATCCAGAAAATGGCGCATCTGGAAGTGCAGATCGTTGACGAGGATTTCCCGCAGGTGCCGGAAGTGGATTTGAAGCTCATCGAGCTGGCCAAGCGCTACGACGCAAAAATCGTCACCAACGATTACAACTTGAACAAAATCGCAACGCTGCAGGGCATCGAAATCCTCAACGTCAACCAGCTGGCCAACGCGCTGAAACCGGTGGTGCTGCCGGGCGAGAGCATGCGCGTTTTCATCCTGCGCGAAGGCAAGGAATACAACCAGGGTGTGGCGTATCTGGACGACGGCACGATGGTGGTGGTGGACGGCGCACGCAAAATGATCAACAAAACGATCGACATCACCGTGACGTCCGTGCACCAAACTACGGCCGGCAAAATGATCTTCGGGCGTTACGACGAGCGCGGCGAACAGATGGCGCCCCGTCCCATTTCGGCTGTCCCCCAATCTCCGGGGGAACCGCAGTCCGGTCCCCGGGCGGTGGAAGATCGCACGGGCGGCGAGCGCCCGCCGCGCCCTTTGTATCCCGAGCCAGGCCGCTCTTAGTCTTGTACCGTCATCGCTACGCTGGATAGCGGTCTTCGGGATCGCCCGTTACTGCCCGAAAATCATTTTCGGGTGCTTTAAGTGAAACCCCGTGGCCTCTTGGTAAGCGCGCGCTAAGGCCAGGAGCTCCGCTTCGCCGTATAACTTTCCCAAGAACGTTAAGCTTGTTGGCGTGCCCGGGCCCCCTGCATTTTGAAAATCGCTGGGGTCGTCGAACGGGAACTTGGGCGCGTCGGGACCGCGAAGTCCGTTGGGCAATATCACAGCTGGGTGGCCCGTGAGGTTCGTGACCGTTAGCTGGTCGCTGCCGTTAGCGGGTGCAATTATGACGTCGACTCCTTCGAAGACTTTCGCCATCGCTTCCATGACGAGGGTACGGGCGCGCGCCGCCTGGATATATTCCACTGCCGGGATGAATCGCGCGGTGCGAAATGTATTCGGCCAGTCATAAATTTTTTGCGAAGTCAGCAGTTTGTCCCTGCCGGTGCGCGTGAGCTCGTCGAAGGCTGCCGCGGCCTCAGCAGTCAACATGACTCTGATAGCGCCATACGGAAATTTCGGCAATTCCACCGGGATCAGATTGACTCCCATTTCGCGCAGCTTCGCCAAAGCTGCGTCGTTGTATTTTCGGTCATATTCCGCGCGCGCCTGTAACGCGTCTTGCCGTTTTTTTTGGTCTTCCGCCTTGGCCTGTTCCTCGGGAGTTTTCGGTGCTTCTTGTTTGGCCGGTTCTGGCGGCTGTGGTGGTTTCGGTTCGAAGGCAGCCTTCAGGTAACCAATGCGCAAGTTTTTCCATTCCAAATTTGCATCCCAGTTAAACGCCGCGGAATGCACCGTGCGATCGTGTCCATCCGGACCATAAATCGCTTGTAGTACGAGCGCACAGTCTTCCACTGTGCGGCAAATCGGTCCGAGCTTGTCCATGCTCCAGGAAAGCGCCATAGCTCCCGTACGTGGGACAAGCCCGAACGTGGGCCGCAACCCGGTACAACCGCAGCGCGACGAAGGAGACGAAATCGAGCCAAGCGTTTCGGAACCGACACTGAACGCGACGCAGCCTGCGGAGGTGGCGGAAGCAGGTCCAGCCGATGATCCGCTTGATCCCTGAGAAGAGTTCCACGGATTTCGCGTTACTCCTCCAAACCAGACATCCCCCAACGCGAGTGCGCCCAAAGTCAATTTCGCGACCAGCACGGCGCCTGCGTCATCCAGCCGCTTCACCACGGTCGCGTCCTCGTCAATGGTTTGATTTTCGAATCCACCCGCGCCCCATGTCGTCCTGTAACCTTTGGTCGCCAGCAAATCTTTTGCGCCCCAGGGTAGCCCGTGCAGCGGACCGCGGTATTTTCCTGCGGCAATTTCCGCATCGGCCATCTTCGCTTGCGTCAGCGCGCGCTCTTCCGTCAGTGTCACCACAAATTTTAGCGTGGGGTCGTATTTCTTCAGGCGTTGTAAGTACATCTCCGTCAGAGCCAGCGACGAAACCCTCTTTGTGCGGACAAGTTCGGCCAGTTCTCGCACACTCGCAAACGCCAAGTCTTCCGTGTTGTTTGATACCGTTACGCTCTGGGCCTTCGACATTCGCAGGGGTTTACGCACGGTCTCGAATGTCATGCCTGGCAGAACGGGATCGAACAACAGGGCCGGTGCGACAGAATTCGGAATGTGAAGTTTGTAAATTTCGTCGTACCCTTTGGCCTGCTCGTTCAGGTCACTGAGCATTATCTCTCTGAATTCGTCTGGGATCGGAACGTCGGCAATGGCTGCGGCATTGTCAATCATCTCCTTAGTGATCTTTTTCGCTCCTGCTGCTTCCGCCTGCGCCCACAAGACTCCCGGGAACAGCGTCCCCGCCAGCCCCATTGCCGAGCACGTCTTCATGAAATTTCGCCGCTGCAACATTCCGTTCCTCCAAAATTGTTTCCGAGCCCGCGCCATTCTACAGCCTGCAATTACGCGAGAAAAGGCGAACATCAGACCGATCCGAATTAACGGGGCTGTTCGGAAGTTATTCTGGGCCCGAAGTCCGCTTCCGGGAAGCTCAGGAACGCAAAGTCCTGGTAAGATCGCGTAATCGGAAAGCGGCCCACGACCGTTTTCTCCCCCTTCGTGCGCAATTGCGATAGACTGTTGACCCTTCGATGACTCGCATCGCCGCTATTATTCCTGCTGCCGGACTCGGCACCCGCATGGGCGCCGAAACGCCGAAGCAGTTTCTGGAACTCGACGGCATGCCGCTGGTGATCTTTGCATTGCGGCGGCTGGCGGCGTGTCCCGAAATCACCGATTTTTTTATTGCTACGCGCGCTGACGACATCGTTTCATTGCAGGATAAAGTCGGCAAAGCTGCGCTTGGCCGCCCCGCCCGCGTGGTTCATGGCGGCGACACCCGCCAGCAATCCGTCGCGAATGCGCTGGCGCAAGTGGACCCTGCAACCGAAATAGTTCTGGTACACGATGCCGTGCGGCCTTTCGTGACTCCCGAACAGATCGGCCGCGTGATCGCGGAAGCGCGCGCGCGCGGCGCGGCAATTCTCGGCATCCCGGCGATCGATACGGTGAAGGAAGTCAAACGCGCGAGCCTGCCTGAAGACGTCGTGCTGATTACATCAACCATTCCGCGGGAAAGAATCGTGCTGGCGCAAACGCCGCAAGCGTTTTCGTATGCGCTGCTGCGCGACGCCTTTCGCAAGGCGCAGCAGGACGGCGTCACGGCATCGGATGAATCTTCGCTGGTCGAACGCTTCGGTCACGACGTCTTCGTAGTTCTGGGCTCCGAGCGCAACCTGAAAATCACGCGGCCGGCAGATATGGATCTCGCTCGTTTCTACCTGGAGCAGGAGCGGGGCAAGGGGCAGCCGTGACGTCACGAGATAAATTTCGCATTATCCTATTCTGGGCGCTCATGGTCTTCTTCGGTCTTGTGTTGGTGAAAATGAACGTCGTTGCTGACTGGTTCGTAAAAATGCACATTACAGCCCCAGCAGACGGAATAAACGGACTGCTGAACTACATTCCTCTTACATTAGTTGTAATTGTATTTTTGTTTGTATGGGGAATTGATCGGAGCCGAAAGTCGCGGGAAAGGACAAATTCGTGACTGCGCGCTCCGGAATTGGCTACGATTTGCACCGGCTGGCTGAGGGGCGCAAGCTGATGATCGGCGGGGTCGAAGTCCCGTTCGACAAAGGCTCGGTCGGGCATTCCGATGGCGACGTGCTGGCGCACGCTTTGTGCGACGCGTTGCTTGGCGCGGCGGGGCTGGGCGACATTGGCACGCATTTCCCGGACACGGATCCGAAGTGGAAGGGTGCATCGAGTCTCCTGTTTCTGGAGCACACGAAGAGGCTGTTGGACGAGCGCCATCTCCGCATCAGCCATCTCGATGCCGTTGTGATCTGTGA
>Ga0302218_10000878_pt1 | contig 10352 bp, 5 predicted proteins | sample II_Palsa_E1_1_FD_194567 | JGI IMG/M metagenome (GOLD analysis project Ga0302218, IMG submission 194567) | Peat permafrost microbial communities from Stordalen Mire near Abisko, Sweden - II_Palsa_E1_1 | ecosystem: Environmental > Terrestrial > Soil > Palsa > Peat permafrost | place: Sweden... | reverse complement strand
CGTGACGGTCACGAACTCGTCTTCTCCAGTGCAGACTGCGACTGCTCCTCTTTCCATTCAAATCACCGCTGCGACGCCGCCAGCGCCGGTTTCGATTATGGTACCCGATACGATCATGTCGGCCGATGCGCCGGTCATAACAACATCGGCTGTACCTGCCTCTCTTCAAAGTCCTTTCGTTTATTTCTCAACCGGAACTGTTGGATTCGGAAATCCCCAAGCGGGTGGATCGTCAAATCAATTCATCGGGGTAGCAAATCTGGGCTCAACGAGTTTAGATTTAACCGCCGTTTCAATTCCTTCCGCGGCGTCGTTCACGGTATCCCGACCGTCCTGTTCCAATGGAGATTCGTCGCTGCCGACTACAATCACGTTGGGTGGATCTTGCCAGTTCACGGTTTCGTACATTGCTCCCCCGGTAGGGGCGGCTGCGAACGCTTCGTTAATATTTACGGATAATTCCACGTTTAGCAATATTCCCAGCCGGTCATCTGGAGGAGCTAACTTCACGCAGACCGTCGCCTTGTCCGGTTCCGGCACCACGGCCCTGACCCCGCCGCTACCGACCGTCGTATCTGCGGAGATTGCGGATCAAATTACGGTAATGGATGCTCCAATTGGAGCGTTGGCGCCCAGCCCAACCGTTACCGTTGGACCGGCGGCGACGAATCCAACTTCGATCACAACGGGGACAGGTACGTACATTGTGAACGCCACGTTGACGAATGGCGGAAACGTGGCGATTGGAGAGCTAGCGTTGCTGAAGGCTTCGCTGGGAGGACTCGGCGCGCTGACGTTTCCGGCGGGCACGACGCTTAGTAACTTGGCGCCCGGTGCGAGTGCCACGTTCACCGCGACATTTTCAAATTCAGCGGGCACGGCAGGCAAAGGCGTGCCGCTGTCGCTCAGCGGGACTTACGCGGCGGGCTCCCTCAGCGGAAATTGGACCGTTAGCTTCCGGAGTGTGACGCTGCCGTAGCCGCATCGGACACGAGAGTTTTCTGAGGGAATCTCAGGGACGATGGAGAATGAAATGAAAAGCACATGTTGGGCGAAAGCAGGCATGGGTATTGTTCTTACTCTGGCGTCGGTTGCGGTGTCGCGCGCGGATTCACTGAGCGTCACCTCCGTTAATCCATCCCAGAATGTAGTGCAGGGCACGACCGTGGTGACGTTCGACGAGTCGATTTCCAATTCGTCAGCCGATACGCTCTTTCTAAATAGCGACGCCACATTCACAGACTCGCTGTTAGTGGGCGTCGATGATTCGCCGTTCTTTACAAATGCCCCATTCTTTCTTGATCCCCTGGCGTCGAGCGGGCCCTTTGCCTTGTTCAACGTCGATCTTCCGGCGAATTTGGCTCCCGGTCTGTACACTGGCACGTTTTCCATTTTCGGCGGGACCGATTCGGGCGCGTCGGATGACCTCGCAGACGTGAATTTTTCTGTGACGGTATCGAGTCCTGTTGCCTCCACTCCCGAGCCGGAAAGCATCTTCCTCCTCATTTCGGGACTGGTTGGTCTCGCGGCTTTCCGGAGATCCTTAAGGTAGCGGATGTGAAATTTTCTTCGTGAAAGGTCTGACGGAGAGCGTGCACCAACACTGAAGAGCGATCCTATTTCTGAGATTGCGAAAATGCATCCGTCGTGGTTTCCTCGCACCAGTGGTAATCGCAGGCGAACTAACTCCTGATAAGTCGCGTTACCGGACATCTGCCGTACTAGAACTTCACATGTACGATAACGGCGTTAATCAGGCAAGTGACCGAGAACGCGCTCGCTAAATCGGCCAGTTCTCCGACCACGTAGATGAGCATCCTGACGCAACGAACGTTGGCAAATAAGATTCAGTCGCGCACTTTCACAACTTTATCGGCAGTCAAGAGACCCTAAAATAAGACGGTAGCCGATGGAGGCGCGAGTGAAACGAATCGTTCTAACGTGCCTTGCTGTCCTCTCCACATCTTTTTTCGTGTTCATTGTCCTTCTTTTTGCCCTTCCACAACCAAATCATCCGTTCGGTTTTCGGTCGCTCATTTTCGTTGTCATGGGTATCGGGGTAGTGTGGGGCTGCGTATCTACGTGGGCGCGAGTTTATGTTTACGAGACAGCGGGGCTAAGTTCTCCGGCAAAATTATTCCCCGGACCACGCCCAACCGACCCTATAGAGCTTCGTGTGTGGATTTGGAAGTGGCATTTTTACGCCGCTTTCATTTTGGTTCTTATATGCATGCTTGTGATTTCACTATCGATTTGGGTGCAAGGAAATTGACGCCGAGCGGGCAAGGTCGTCTAAGTCCTGATTAGCCGCGTTACCGGACAACTGTCTCACAATGAAGATGCCTAGTCGTGGATGTCCTGATTGCGGTGCGGAAATAAGTAAAAAAGATATTCGTGTAGGAAGTCCGTTTCCCTGCCCATATTGCCGCGCTACTCTTCAACCCTCGGAGGGCTACACGCAAATTGTTTTTTGGGGACCGATGATTGTTTCATTTCTGGGCTCATTCTTATTGGGCTTCAGGGGTTACCACCTAGCGTCCGCTTCGCTTGCTGGCTCGCTTCTGCTCGTTCCGCTTGCCATCGGATACCTAAAATACCTAATTCCTCCGACCATCGGGCCTCAACTGCCCAAGGATTCTAATCTGCGTTTGAAGTAAATGGAACCTTTCGCGGCACTAATGGGACTGCCCGACGTCGGAAGCAGGCCAATGCCTGATAAGTCGCGCCGGACAAGTGCCGTACTAGAACTTCAGATGTCCGGTAACCGCGGTGGTCCCAATGGGTCGATGCAACACTCACCTAGATCCCGCACTGCATTGAAAACAACGGCCAAAGACGCTGGTTAAGTTAGATCGCCTGGAACGTTGGCCTGGCTAGGTTTTGCGCGCCTTAGCTAAACACGTCGGTTCTTCAAAGGAAGCATCGGCGGATCAGCTGATTAGAGGTGTTGCGTCGACCGGTTGAGCTGGCAGCGTTTATCGGGCGCCACCGCAGGCGACGCGACTTGTTGACAGGAACGCGTCGTTGAACCCAACGCGTCCTTCCTGCTCGGCCCACACGAACCGCGGCAAATCAATCGTCCCTTCGGGCTTTATGTCCTCGAAAGAGCACGCGGTCCGCTCAGATCTTGTTTGTGCCATTTAGCGACGTATTCTGGGAAAAGGTGCCTGAATGAAATGCGTGATGTGTGGAATGACACGCACGCCGAACATTGCTGGGTTCTGTTGTGAGGGTAAACCCTTGAAGTTAACGGCGTCGCGCCCAGCCAGTGCTCGCGCCAGGGAAGCAGAACGCTGCGCAGCATAGCCAAGAGGCGCCGGTTGTGCAATCGAGGTGAGGTCCAGCACAGCGATTCCATCACCATTCGCACCGGTGATAGCGATCAATTTATTGTCGCTGCCATCAGCCACAAGGGCGTCGTAATTCGTTGATAGCGCAAACGGGAGTGCAATGCGCTTGAGTAGGAGCCCGAGTCGTCCATCGAAAACATCGACGCCGTTCGCCGATGGTTGGAACAACAAGGAGCCATCCGGGCTAAACTTTGCACCATAGACGTACGATACGTCTGACGCCTCTCGATCGTTCATGACCAAGGACGATTCAGCATTTAGGTTCATGTCATACAGGTAGCTGCTAGACTCGAATTGCGTTTGCTGACTCGCAAGCGCGAGGTCATAGTTGCCGTAGCAGCAACCTTGGTCAACTGTCGGAGGAGAAACTGTGTCCGTCGCGGTGTTGATACTGAAAACGTAGCCATCATTGTTGAAAAAGACGTGAGAGTTGTCCGAGGTGATCTCCGTTCTTAAATAGAGATCGCCGGATCCGTTGTAGGAAGACAAGCCGGGGTTGGAATTTCCGTAGCTCGTCAGCGTCCCAGTGTTGGTGTCCAATTTGTAAAAACCGTCCCCACTCGACACTCCTTCAACAGCGACAGTGATGTATGCAATACCCGCGTCACTTATGGCGATGCCTGCGGGATCGTCGCTGACGCCCGCCTCTTCAGACGGACCGGCGAAGGTTTGAATTGACGAGGTATTTGCCGGGTTGATGAGGTAGATCGCATCAGCCTGCGCGTCCGTGACGGCAAGCTTCGTGCTGTCGGGCGAGAGCGCGATCCCCCAGAGTCTCTGGGCGGCGCCGTTTGGCGCGGGAATGTTAATGGCCGGTAGCCACTGGCCCTGGCTCAACGAGAAGACCTGGATACGATTAACGTCCGTGAAATAATAGAGGTCGCGAATGGGATCATAAACGCCCTGCGCCAATTGAGAACCCGCAAGCGGAAACTGCTTAGCGGCAGGAAGGTAAGTCAGGACGCTTGGCGCTACCGTTTGGCCGGAGCCTGTCGTTACACTGACGGCGGCTGCCGAAGTTCCCGGAGGAATGGTGAAGTAAACTGATTGCAACAAGAATGGCGGCGCAATATTGTTGTAAGCGTTCGGGTTGAAGCCGACAATCGCGGCCGAGGCGCCACCAACGGTAACCGTCAAGTTCGATGGGACCGTCGTCGTTGAGGTAGAACCGAATCCGTAGCCGTAAACGATGCCGGTCCCTCCGCCATCGGTCGTCGCAGTGTTTGGTGTGACTTCAAGAATGCTGGGCCCGTAGCTGAATCCGTCGGGAATCAATTGCGTTCCGCCGTCCGGTGCAAAAAGATAGACAGGAACGGGGCCCGCGCTGCCGGCTGGAGTCGTCGCTGCAATGTTCCCTCCGTCCGCCGTGACTGACGAAGATGGACTACCACCGAAATAGACCTTTGCGCCGGAGCTATCGGTTAATGGCGCTTCCCACTGTGTCGCAGTCCCACCGCTGGCAGGGCCGGTGGCCGGTGTGAGATACCCATTCAAGAACGCCGTTCCGACTGGCCCGGTGTGGAGTGTGGTGGTGTCGAGAAAACCAAAACCTTCCTCCATGGGCCCCGCTAGAAGCCCCGTACCATCGGAGGCTTCGAAATTGGGATTGGCAGAGGGACCAACATTTCCCCCGCCGTTTTCCGGCTCGACTACGATATTCGATAGCCACCCAGTTAGTTGACCGCTCACGACGCCATAGCCGTACACGGTGGAGGCACTCGGAACAAAGAGTGTCTGGGAGTCCGCGCTGAATATAAGGTTGGACGCGGAACTCGTATCGCCAGCCACAGCAAACTGATTCACTTTAGCGAGTGTATGCGCATCGTACAGCGTGACCTGGGAAGGATATACCGGCAGAGCGATGTAGTTTCCGTCGGATGACGCAGCGATCCGATAGATGAACGAAGTTTCGGTGGTGACGTAATTGTCTTGACCGGTCGCGGCGTTGACTTCGCAGAGTGTACTGTCACTGTCGATGCTGCCGAGAACTACAGTCGAGCGGTCGGCGGTGACTCCGAAACCGCCGATATTTTCCAGCGGGCCGCAAACCACTGTGGCAGGCGCGTTCAATTGGCCTAGTCCATAGCTCGAGGCGTAGAGCGTGATCGAATTGGTCGCGGGATTCCAGATCGCAAAACTGGATGAGCCATCGACGCTGGGAATGCCGCCCGCTGCACCGAGCAACGCAATGCTCCCGTTGGAAAGCGGGAGAGCGATTATCCCTGAATACCCGTTTGGCCCGATTTGCGACGCTATGTACCTGTGAGTGACCGTCATAGCCGACGGGTCGATCGTGTAAACGTCACCAATCAATGTTCCAACGTACAAAGTTTTCTGATCGGGGGTCTGATCGATTCCATACGCGCCGGGTACCGCGATACTGCCAATCTCGCTCTCAGTCGCGGAATCGAACACAAAGACCTGATTCGAATCCGGATCAGTCACAAAGAACCGAGATGTGGGGCTGTGAAAGACTTCCCAGTGAGAATTGAGCGAGTAACCATATTCGGTGACGGCGTCAGAACGGACATAGCGTGTCCTCGACGGCAACGCAGCTGTCGTTTGCGCGGAGACTGAGACTGTAACCTGGGTTGTATGACTCAGCGAGCCGGAGGTGCCGGTGAATGTCGCCGTCGACGTGTTCACGGGCGCGGAGATAGACGCCGACAAAACGACGCTCTGCGGAGTGCCTGGAGTAAGGGTAAAGCTGGCTGGCGTCGCGGACACGCCGGCAGCCAAACCGCTTAGTTGTACAGAGACTTGGGAAGAAAATCCGTTAACTCCCGCTGCCGATATTGAGACTGACGTTCCGGAACCTGGTGAAACGATGGCCGTCGTTGGAGCAGCCGCCAGAGTGAAGTCGGGCGAAGAGGGCGGCGGAGGAGTGGACTGTTGACTCCCGCCACCACAGCCGAAGGTGAACAAGGCAAGCTGGAGTATCAGCAGGAGGGCCAAAAGACTTGGCAGGGCCGAAAATGTTCGATGAGGAAACTTGTGAATACGGGCCGCATTCATAGCTGTCCGCAGGTCCTTGCCATTCGTTTAAGGTTACACAAGTGTGTAAGTAACGAGGCGTGCTGTCAAGCACATGCGCGGAAAAAGTAAACTGGCTAAGCCTCGGGACATGTGGCCGCCCCAAGGCGCGTGGCTGTTCTCAAGATCCTCGTTCGGAGGACGTTTGTTATCGAATCGTTTCTGTTACGGATAGCCCGGAGCTCCTGATTAGTCGCATAACCGGACAAGTGCCGTACTGAAACTTTAGATGTCCGGTAACGGCGTTAATCAGGACCTAGCCCCTGATCTGCAAACCCCTCCGGAAACTAGCGACCCCCTGTTTTTTCGACGGTGACGCCGAATTTCGCGGCGTGGGCGCGCATTGCTTGAAACACCGCATCCTGTTTTTCCACGCTTACCGGTGGTGAAATCTGCCCGGGCAGCCAGATCTGAAACAACAATTTCGTGCCACGCGGCAACTGCGACAGCTTCTCCATGAATTGCCGCTGGTCCAGGTTCGAATATTGGAGCACACGGAAACTCAGCTGATCTTCAGGAAACCAATTCGGCGAGATCAACCCTTCGCTTTCCGTCCACATCTTTTTCCAGGATTCAACTTGCATCTGTTGCCGAGGGGAAGCCACAGCGCTCAGCTGTGTGAGTTTTTCAGGTCCGCAAAGCCAGTTGGTACCGGTGGCAATGGAGTTCACCAAGGTGCCTTCCAGCGCTGTGGCCCGGGAGACCGGGTCCAGGTAAGGCCTCCGAGCGCAAATCACCTTCGCGGCCTCGCCATTCTTCGTGAAAACGCTCGAGCCGCGCCCACAACGTCTTCTCCGCAGCGGCCGTTCCCCAACGTCCCAGCGCCAGCGCGGCATCGTTTGCGACTTCGAGATCCGCATCGTTCAGCGCGCCGATCGCCAGCGGTTCGACTTGGGGCAGCTCGTCTCCCAGTTGCTGAAATAGGAAACGGTAACAGCCGGTGGAATTTCTGGAGGCCAGCGAGGCCTCCGCCTCCTTCGCGCCAAGTTCCGGATCGAAATTCAGGAAGTATCGCAACATCGCCGCCTGCGGGTCGCACGCCCATTGCCCGACGCGTCCGTTAAACACGGTTTCCATTCTGGCCAACATCGACGTGTTCCCATACCGTTCCACCAGATGAAAGTCCAAAAGTCGGGGGCTGTTTTTTTCGATCCGGGCGGCTGCTTCCTGAACAATCGGCTGGAGATCGTCTGCAGACACGAACTTGGCCAGCGAGAGCGAAGGCTCCGCATTCGAATCTCGAAACTCACGGAGAATTAACGAGCGTCCTTCCACGGGACTGAGCTCATAGATATGTTCGAGCGCGGTGTCGCGCGCTGACGCGTCCAACGTTCGCCCTGGCGGAGCCGGGGCCGATACAAACTCTTTCAGGATCGGCAGCATGTCCGGCCCGGCGATGAACGGCCAACGATACTGGATCAGCATCCTCCGCGTCGTCTCCGGCAGATCGGCCCACGCGGCAATCAGTTGTTTGTGAGTTTGTGCGGCGGTCGTGGCATCGAGCAGATCCGAAGACTCGGCGAGCGCCTCAATCGTCAAAGCCCGTGCGTGCCCGGTTTTCTTCGGCAGTGCCACCGCAGTTGCCGCAACAGCGGCGCGCATCAGTTCGCGTTGGTGCGCCTGCCTTTTCAGCCAATACTCCTGCACAACTTCTGGGTGGGCCGGGTCGTTTTCCGGCGGGTCCCACGACGAATCGGCTTCGATCTGCATGCGGGTAAGCGTGCCGAGGTAATCGAGCGTGATGGAATGATCAGCACTGCCGATCTCTCGCTGCAAAGCCGCAATCGCTTCGCTTCGATATGGCGAGCCGAAAACCCCGAACATCAAATCCCATCCTTCGGGTTGGTCGTTCAGTCCCCAGAACAGCTTCGCCAGGGTTTCCAGGGAAGACTTCGTGTTTAGAAATCTCAATTCGCGGGCCGCTCGTTTCTGCGCGTCGTCCTTCGCGTTCCGGTATGCTTCAGTGGCCTCCTGCAATTGCTTGTCCGCCCATCTGGCATCCGCTTTTTTAATTTCGAATTCAATCGTATTGGAGCGCAGCGTGACTGAGACATGCCCGTACGGAGTCGCTTCGCCCGGATCGGGAAGACGCCACACCCGACAACTCACCACGTGCAATTGATAGCGGCCCGCTCGGGGTTGTCTCCATTCGTTTAGTTCCGCTGTGGCGGTGAATGGCGCTTCGGAAAGCTGTCGCGTATTGCCCAGGCCACCGCCGATGAACGCGCCCGCACGGAAATAGTCGGCAAGCGGATCAGGTGCCTCGGGTTCGATGCAGTAGGCCTCGATGTTCAGGCGTCCACTCCGGTCATACCTGCGGTCGTCGGCCCAATAGCGTTTGTCCGCCGTGGAAGTAAAAGTCAGGACCAGAGGAATGATCTCGCCCTCTTGAAAGGAAATCCGGCCGTCGGGAATGGCGATCGTGACTTTAGAATCGGCGACGGTCGAGCTGAGCGAGCAGGGATCGGGAGATGCAGCGCGAGCAACTGTGCCAATAAGCAATATCGCGAGGGCGACGATACGGCGCATCAACTCCCATTGTAATCTGCTTTGGGGGCGCGGGTGTGGTTATGCCTGATAAGTCGCGTTACCGGACATGTGCCACTGCCCCAAAATTCCTTATATACGATATGGGCGGCGGCTAATCAGGTGATCGCGAATATTGAAGAGACTGGCGTTCCAAGGACGACTCGGGATTGGCAATAAGAAAGGCCGCTTAGCGAGGCCTTTCTACCGTTGATCGAATTGTAGCGAGGTTGGAAGTGAGAACGTGTTCGTCGGAAGCAACTGCAAAGGACTTCCTAAAATTAAAAGATCACTGACGTGCGATGATCGGCAGTGGGTTGTAACTGAAGCTGACAAGTCCGAGCTGGCCTTGGGACGAAGAAATAGTGAGCGCACCTCCGGTGCCTTCGCCGGGCAGTTCGAACAAAACCGCGGATTCGCTCGACTGAGCCGTGACGACGCCGACAACAATCGCAACTCCCGGCCGCTGGCCTCCTTCGACCGTCAGGGAACGCTGCACGTTGGCGCTTCCCACTATCGATCCGGGATAAAAACCATTGTAGATGCTGCCGTTCTGAAAGTCGGGTTGAGATAGATCGAGGACAATCGGCCAGCCACCGTCGGCATTGACGGTGATTTCCTGACCGGTATAGTTCGCCGATTCGCCGACCGACACGAACGTATAGAGCATCGCACTGCCGTAAGGCTTCCATATATAAGCGAACGCCTGAACGTTGAACGAATACGTGAAGGTTGACGTTACGCTTGCCGCGGGGAATTCGACGATGTAGAGCCAGTTGTGCAAATAGAAATAATCCAGGCCGCCATCATCGTTCGTTTGCGCACCCTCGTCCGGTTTCACTGTCATGTCCCCGTTGAACCCCGCGCCCTGATTGTTGAGGCTAACGGTGTAGATCGAGCCCAGAGCGGCGTACTGCTGGCCTTCCGGAACGATTTCGGTCCCGTCGTAGCCATTACCGACAGGAGCGGTGCCCGAAAATCCGAGCCCGAACGGAGGAAACGGGAAACGATGGCCCACCGGGGTTTGAAGTGCGCCGGCAGATTGCGGACCACGAACGCTCCCGGCAAGCCGCGCAGGTAGCGCGGGGACAGGGAGAATCTTTTTGAGTTCGGCGACCGCAGCATCTCTTCGAACCTGAATCGCACGGTAAGCGGCATCGGAGTCCTTGCCGGAAGCGACGAGGCGATCGTGGAGCGGCGAGAAATTCCGCAGCTGTGAATCGAGCGCCATGGATCGGACTTGAAGGAGCTTAAGACGGCTAAAGCTGGCGAGGTTGATGCGTGGAGATCTGGCGGTACGTGCGGTTTGTTCGCTCATGACGAATCCTGTTTTCGTGCGACGTGGAGTCGCCGAAGTTGAAGTAGGTCGGCCGGGGGAAGGTGCACGAGCACTATACACCAGGGTACGTAAGGAGCAATAAATGTTTGATTACGGAGGCAGTC
>Ga0302218_10000852_pt1 | contig 10482 bp, 13 predicted proteins | sample II_Palsa_E1_1_FD_194567 | JGI IMG/M metagenome (GOLD analysis project Ga0302218, IMG submission 194567) | Peat permafrost microbial communities from Stordalen Mire near Abisko, Sweden - II_Palsa_E1_1 | ecosystem: Environmental > Terrestrial > Soil > Palsa > Peat permafrost | place: Sweden... | reverse complement strand
CTGGCCCGTAAGTCAAACCAAGTCTTCGCAGAGCAGGGTGGTCAGAAGCTTTCTCATGTACCGAACCCAATGGACTGGAGAAAGTACCAAGCTCCGAGAGTTGAGCAAGTACATAAATTAGCGAAGCTGGCAGCCGATACCGGAAGACTCGGTATAGAGATGAACCCGCTCCCTCATGGTGGGACGAACATTGGGACTCTTCAATTTCTCGGCGGGGGTCTGGACGCCGTTACGCGGGGTATAGCCGCGATGTTCAACCCCTCGAAGGCCGCTTCTGAAATTGTCAAAAGTAGACTCATCCAAGGAGGCTCTGCTATTCCTGACTACATCGGAGGGCACACTGCCAACTGGTTCCCCGGCTACAAGGAGGCTGCTAACGCTATGAGCCATGTCCTAGGGCAGATGGAGTACGGATGGCGGGCAGGTATGCTGGAGCACTTAGATCGCGTCCTGGGGCCTTCTGAGGCCGGTACAAAGGCAGAGTATTTGAAGATGGCCCTCATCAACAAAAAGCTTGGAGACTACCACAACCTAACCGCCTTCGCTCGTGCCTTCGCTAGCTATGGCGGTCCTTACGTAGCCTATAAACTTGGAGTGCTTCCCAAGGCCGTCCTTGACTCGGTACGAACGAATCCGCTCTTCTTTGAGACGGTAGCTCGTACCGAAGGTCAGGCACAGGAGAATAGACAAGGGGCACACCAGGACAAGTGGGAGGGCTCAGATCCGGTCTCAGAGACAGGTAAGATGACAGAAGCTCCCATAAGCTATGTCGTTGATACTGCAACGATGGGACTCATACGAGATTATATGGAGCTAGCGAACGACTGGGGGAACGCTTCAGGGACACATGAAACTTTTGATCAGGGGTTATTGAAGATCGCTGAGAATCACATTTACCCTCTGGGGTTAGCAGCAGGTACTATGGAGAACGTGCAGGGGAAGTCCATGGCAGGTCAGGCCATGACGTTCGCCGATCATATGATGGCTGTTATTATGGGATCTCTCAACCAACATATCCATAAATTCCCCTCACAGAAGGCCGAGATTAAAAATCAGAAGTATATTAACAAGCATGCGTTTACACCGGAGGACTAAGGTTCGGGTAGCCGAAGTTTGCATAGGTCATTGGAAACAGAAGTTTTTTTAGCATCTGAGCACTGCAAACGCAATGATAGATCCCCCCCGATGCTTCTAACATTTTCTTAAAACATATCTGAGCCACACTCATATTATGCCCGGCCTTGTCATACGCCTCGGCGGTCTTCACTTCGATAGCGATAAACTCACCATTGAAGCAGCAGATAATGTCCGCGATACCTGCTCTCCCCAGAGGGGAGGCAGGCACCGAGAAGTAAAACATCTTGGGTTTGAGTGTTTCGAGATACTCTTTGATATGTTCTTTGATTGAACTCTCTAAGAGTCCTGGGCTACTCATAGTCCTCTATCTCAGCAGTACCGTTCAATAAAGTACCGTTTGAGGACCCCACTACTCCAGTGATTTTTACTCGTGTTGTAGTCTTTGATGGATCATCTTTCTGAGGTTCAGTTGTGACATACGCCTCAAGGGTCTTCCCATGAAGGGCCTTTTGAAAGATACGACCGGCTGCTACTTTCTCTATGGGGAAGTCGGTAGCATACTCTTTTTCTGGTATGCCAATCTTGCTAAAAATATCGAACATGGCGCGTACTCCAGGGTAGCTGTATTTCCCCGTCTTCTCACTCTTCTTACCGGCAAGGGAGTACCATTGAAGGATCTCGGAAGTCTTGTGAGGCCCCTTCGTTATTTTGTATACGGCAGTGAGCATGGGCTTGTCGGACTTCGAGGTAGTCGGTTTGAGATCGACGAGCTTCAGCTCGTACTCTCCGTCTGGAATGGGGTCGTAGGTACCTGAGAGTTCTGCAAGGTTGATTTTTGTAAGTTCGGTCATTTGGTTTCTCCTAAGAATTGGCTAAGTGATAAAGTGGTCTTCCCTGCTCCAGGCGGGCCATAGATACACATGAACGATGGTACCTTCCCAAGTTTTCTATGTATCTTTGGTATGGTAGGTTCAATGATTTCCTCAGGTAGAGCTTTAGCCACCTCAAGACGGACATGGTACTTCGCTATGATTTCCTTGGTTGGCTTGAGTTTTAGCACTCTTCGGCCTGCTTTCGCTATCAGTTTTCCCTCACTATCCATTTTATCATCCAACAGTACTGACAACCGGAACATGTCACTACATGCTTCATTAAGTCTTCGATAGAAGGCGGGAGGCAGTTCTGGTCCGATGGCATCCTCTCCTGTCCTTTCGTTCGTCTGCTTGTTTTCATGTGCGAGAACGAGAATGTTCATGCCCTTATTTTTGAGGGACTTGAGGCGCTCCATGATCATCTGTTCCGCCATATCGTAGACTGTAAGGTAGTTCTTATCACCTCCAAGCCACTTTTCCTTGAAGGCCCACACAGACATGTCATCCGTGAGTCCGATAAACTTTGCATTGCGACGTAACGTGGCACCCAGTCCTGAAATAGTATCGACGATGAGGAGATCTCCTTTTGCCACAGAGAGTTTAGCAAGTTCACTGTCCGCTCTTTCAAAGTTTCCTCCGTCTAGGTACGTGATTTCTTTTGTATGTGCTTCGAGTATGTCTTGTATTGAGTCTGTGCCATTTTGATCACAATCAAGGTAGTAAATCATTTAGCTTTTGTTACCTCTATGAAAGGCATATTTCCGTCCATTTCTTCTGCTTCTATTTTAGAAACATAGAGAACCCCGAATTGGTACTTAACCCAAAAATCTATCTGTCGTTTATCTTTGGTATAGATAGTTTGGTGAACCTTTGTTTGATTTAATAAAACCTGGCAATGGTCATAATGTGCATCGTAGCATATAGCAGCATCATAGTTTATCATATTTCATCATCGACTTTCATTAAATTCTCACGTTGCGTAGAAAGGGCCTCCAGGCGCTCTGGTGAGACGAACCCGTGCTCCCACTCCTCATTGCACAGGGGACGCTGGAAACACCCTGTACAGGTCGCTACGCCCCATCCCATGCGTCCTGTGCGGTACCAGCTATTCGTAACTTTGGTTTGGAGAAGGGACATTATAGATTCTGTGAGATCTTGAATTGTCCTTTCTTTTTGGAGGGGACTTAACGAATAGGGGACTGTAAAATAGCTATCCTGTGTCGTCCATGCCGGACTGCGAGGTCTAGGTACTCCAACTCGTTCTGATCTAACGTAAACAAACTCAAACTCGGCTTCCATCTGGTAAAGGGCTTCGAGTGCGACAATATAGAACCTGGCCTGATCGCTAATGTGAATATCCATGCAGGGTTTTTTCCCGAACGTCTTCCAATCACGACAGATTATTCCTCCGTTTTTATTATAGATCATATCTGGGGTAACGCGAAAGAGTACATTGGGTAGAATCTCCCAATAGAAGGACTGCTCAACAGCCATTATATTATCAGGCAGTCCTCGATTTTGTAGATAATCAAAAGCGATATTATACATAAGACAGCCCACGTCTTCTGGAAGAGGTTCAAGGAGTATCTGCTTGTAAGCTTGTTCCATATAACGGTGAAACATGCTACCTTTTTTGACAGCCTCATTATCATGCTTCGACTCTCTCCCTTGTAACCACTCGTATTCAATTTCGTAGGACTTCGGGCAGTTCTTGAACGCTGTTAGCGAAGAATAGCTGATAACGAGTTTCCCTTCAGTGTTAATCATAGGAGAGTGAATCCATGATATTCTCCGTATCTCGGTGAGTGCCAATTATCCATTAAATATTTCTCGTCAACAACCTTGTACCCCTCTCCTGGCCAAGGATCAAACACCCACCATACGTTTGCCATTTGCTCAGTTTTTTTAATCAAAGTAATCCAGTGCCCGTCCTCGTCAACAGTAATATCAATGATAGAGTTTGGTGCTAATTTCTTCTCCATTTTCTTAAACGGTATTTTTTTATACTCTAAAAACTTCTTAATGTTCGCAGGGCTTGTCCCCACGTCAGGATCTGCGTGCAGCGATATCTCTAAATTAGATATACTGTATGGGTGCTCATTCATTTCAAGAAGGTAAGCTAGGGCAAAGGGGCCGCAGTTCCAGTCTCGTGTTTGTGGAAGAAATTGGGTGTAGAAATGAGCGGTGCGATCTGTACCAAACCAATCTTCATGTATAGCACTCTTTCGGAAAATAGCTCCCATCGTTCCGAGTATTTGTACCATCGCTGCTGTGGTGGCATGGCCTAGGAGCTTTGCGTAGCCCTTCCTTGAGGCGTAGTTGGCGAACTCTTCCCTGAGCTGTTTACCGTAGCCCATATTTCTAAACGCAGAGTGTATAGTTGTGCTCCAGACGTAGACAGATTCTCGGTCTGACATGTCTACATCAACAATATCGTCATCTCCCCCATAATAGAATCCTTGGCCTTTATCAAGGATGCACATATAATCATGTGGATTTATACCGAAGCACTCTCCGATTAGTTTGTCATCAAGGAACATATTAACAACGAGGCCATGTCTGATAATATCCTCTCTAAGCTCCGGCTCTTCTCGCAGTTCCTCTTCGTATTCATTTTCGAATCTATCCGTTGCTATAAAGTCGTTTGTGAAACTAATTTCCATCGTCTTGGCTTTCATAATTTCTCTCCCATGTTATTTCGTGTATTAGATACATCTTCGCCCGTTCTCGGCATATGACACAAGGCTCATGCGTGACGTACATCTTCAAGGGGTAGCCGTGAAGGTTAAGTTGCTCCAAGGCGTTCTCTTCTGCATGAATAGTTCGCTTACAGTGTCCATCGACAATCATGCACCCTACCTCGGTGCAGTGTGGCTCTCCTGGAGGCGCTCCGTTGTATCCTGTGGTCACTATTCTGTTCTTGTGGGTGATCACCGCTCCTACCTGGAGCCTAGGGCACGTAGAGCGTAGAGAGATGGCTGTGGCTACATTAAGCCAATACAGGTCCCAATCGAAACGCGCCCAAGCTGCTGGTAAATGCTCCATCTGTCTCCTCCTGTACGAGTCTCAGCATCTCTGCTGCTATCTCGCGAATCTCTAATTGAGCGTCTGGTGAGTTTCTCAGTTTCTGGAAGTGAACGAACGCTCTGAAGTTGCATGAGAAGTCGAGATTCACTTGAATAGCATAGGGGAGGAAGTAGCGTGCTGACTCTTTTGCTCTCTTCCTAGTCATTCCCTCTATAGGCATCAATAGATAATCGTGATATTCCTGGTACGCCAGTAGGGATCTCTCAGCTAAAAGTCCTCTACTTTCTGAATCAAAGTCTTCTGGGATGTAGTACTTGTCTTCCGTGTATTCTTTGTACCGGGCGCTCTCCCCATTTACCGAGAAGTGCCGATGCTTCAAAATTTGGATGTGCGTCGCAGTATCGACGGTTGCGCTGAAGTGAAGTAGGCTTCGTTCAAAAGGGGTGCCGTGTTCGTTATCAGCAAGCATCTTCAACAGTCCTGGAATACGTTCTTCCTTGCCTTCAATTTGGGTACTCGTCCAGGCGGCTTGAGCATGTGTCTTATCTCCCCCGTAGTATCCGCATAAAGTCACCTTGTTTTTCATTATTTTCCTCTTTATTTGCTTGGGGTATATTGAGCAATAGGCCCTGAAAATGGTTTATCCCTCGGTACAAATTCTTGGCACTCGCAAGAGTAGCCCTTACAGGAAGTAGTAACTTTATTTTGTTTATGAGAACCTTTCGTGTGTTCACAAACACACCGTTTATAATCAGAATAGTTCATTTCTTTTTCACCTTTTCCTGTTTTACTTTTGTCCATGATTTAAAGCGGTTATCAATGAAGTAACGCTCTCCTATCTCGGTATCAAAACAATCTTCCTTGTATCCTGTTTTCTTTTTCGTTACCTCGAACTTCTTATCCTTCCAGATCTTTGTTAAGATAAAGTCACCTACTTTCAACTGAGGCATTTATCGACTCCTTTATTAGGGGCATATATTTCTTGCACTCGCACGCATAACTCGTACAGTCCTTATGACCTCCTAGGTTTTTTGTTCTTGGATTGGGCTTAGTGTACTTATGGGTTGTTATTGTGTGGGAACAAATACACCTTGGGAACTTTGATCTTACTCGTCGAAACATTTTTAAAATTCTTCATCGAAGCGTACTTCTCCGGTGACTCCCATAGCGTATGACGAAACAGTACGCTCGAAGAAGTTCGTAAGCTCTTGCACATCCTGAAGGAGCATAAAGTCGAAGGGCATTTTTATAACTTGGTAGGGTTTGTACCCGAGTTGTATAAGCCTTTGATCGGCGACGTACCTAAGGTACTGCTGCATATCCGCAAGGGTAAGTCCAGGGATACCCTCGTCCAGCATATCCTTCGCAAATTGAATCTCTACCCCTATCGCATTTTCTAGCATACACCGTACCTTGAACTCAAGGTTTACTGTAAACAGCTCAGGATTCTCTTTCTTGATAACATCAATGACAGAAAACGCAAATTTCATATGGGCGCTCTCATCTCGAAAGACCCAATTCGTGCCCGAGGCGAGGCCGTTACAGAGTCCTCTTGAACGGAGGAAGTACACGTAGGCGAAGGCCGCGAAGAAGAAGAGTCCTTCAACCGCACAAGCAAACGTAATGAGGTTCATAAGGAAATCTTCGGAATCCATCCACTTATAGCAGAACTCCGCCTTCGCTTTTATCGACGGAATTTTCTCTACTGCTGAGAAGGCTTCAGCTCTCTCTTTATCATTAGGGATATAGGTATCAAGGAGCTTCAAGTAAAAATCAATGTGTTGAGCTTCCTCGAAGAGCTGTCGCGAGAGATACATCCTCGCTTCTGGTGAGTTAATATTCTTGTAAAGGTTAATCACGAGGTTGTTCGCTACGATGGTATCTCCGGTAGCAAAGAACGCTACCAGGAGGTTAATCATATGCCGTTCATTTGGAGTGATACGCTCTCGAAGATCGTGAATATCTTCTGAGAAGTCCACCTCCTCTACGGTCCAAGTATTAGCTATGGCATCCTTGTACATCTCATAAAATTGAGGGTATTTCATAGGTCGTAGGGATAAAGTATATCCTGGGTCAAGTATCATTTCTTTCTCCTGTGAAATTCATCAAATTTTTCAATCACGCGCCGGGTGATTCCCTCTCGCTGAATGTCTTCGGGCGTGAAGGTTATTATGCCGAACTCATCTTCTAACCGGAAAAGGCCCAGGGCTACAGCTAGTCCCGAAGTACCTTGCATATCGCTCTGTGTCACATCTCCACAAAGTACCATTCGAGAGTCTCGCCCTAGCCTGGTCATAGCCATTTCGATCTGCTTTGGGGTTGTGTTTTGTGCCTCGTCGATAATGATAAACTTTTCGGTAAATGTACGGCCTCGCATAAGTTCTAATGGCACGCATTCAATATCCCCTGTCTTTTCTTCTCGCATATCATCAAGCATCTGTTGAACATAAGGTAAATTGAGGTCTATGATACAATCAAAGATTGGGTCCATGAAAGGAGCAAGTTTATCAGGTAGAGTTCCAGGCAAATAGCCAAAGTTCCTACCAGCAGGCACAAGAGGACGAGAAATAACAATACCGTTTGCCCTAGCACTTAACAACTCCTCGAAGGCCACACAGACCGTTACAAATGTCTTGCCCGTACCGGCAGGACCAGTAACAAGTGTAATACGCTTCTTGCGGATTGTATCTCTTAGATGAATCTGGTTTCGAGACTTTGGACTCCAATCGAGCTGGTCCGATATACTGTTTCTGTACGTTCTCATCCATGGTCACTCCTTATCATCCGCAAACGAGTAGTCCCACTTCCTTGCTTCAGGTAGGGCCGGGGGCAGTGGTAAACATGTGTGTTCCTTGATTTGCTTAGACAATTCAACAATTTTGGTTTTGAGCATCTCAATGATCTGTAGCTGCTTATCAGACTGCTCCTTTAGTAAAGTAGCAGCTCTATTTAGGTTTTGCATATAAAGACCCTGACTCGGCGGGTTGCACTCCATACAGTGAGGCATAGCACAGTAACATGGCATGACTAACTCCTTATAAGTCCCAAACTTTTTTTTATGGCGGCAATCTCTTTACATCCATGTTCTTTGAAGAGGTCATAAGAAGAGTTAAAGAACTGTCCGCATTCTCTACATACGGACCCCGTACTACCATAATCTTCTCGGAAGGTTTCTTCTTCAGGCAGCATTTCTCTTAATCTCCGATTTAACAGCGAGGGGAATTGTGAAGTCTATGTCATACTCTGCTTTGAGTGCTTTGATGGGCCAGGTTGTCATAATCTCTTCGATCTTCTTTACCTTCTTGTCGAGGGAGAACCCGTCATCGTCCAGCTCGAAGCCGATAGAGTCATGCACGAAGAGTACCATACGGAAGGAGAAGTCAGTTAGGCGTTTCATGGCGAGGAAGGCTATATGTGTAGAGAGGTTTTGCACGGGCACATTTACCGCTTGTCTGAGCTTACCGAAAAAAGTCTGTCCATAATTTCCTCGCAGTAACGATGGGTCACCAAAATGTCGTATAAATCCTGTTGGGCAGTGTACTTCCCCTGTATCCAACACTTGTTTTTTTGTGTTGAGATAGTATCTATTAAATCCCGGAAACGTCCTGTGCCAAGTCTCATGCAGTCGTTCACAGAGATGTAGTGGGATGTGGACACCTTGCTTCTTCGCATACTCCCAGAGCGTGAAGCCTGTCCCAATATAAAGTTGACTGAAATTAGCACTCTTCGCAATTTGACGTTCTGCTTCGGTAACATCTTTTTCATCCTTGTCATAAAACATAGCCGCGAAGAACGCGTGAGGGTCCCACTTCGGATCTGCGGCAAATCTCTGGAGGACTGTCTCCTCCTGAGCTAACCAGGAGGCTACGCGAAACTCTATCGCGGAGTAGTCCACTAATAATAGCACCTTCCCCTCTGGGGCTGCAAAGAATTTTTTGAGGCTCCGGTCGAGGTTCTGGACGTTCGGATTCGATGCAGAGGTACGCCCCGTGTCTACGGAGATCATTTTGTACTCGGGGTGTGCCCGACCGTCCCCCTCGTTGGCTAGCTTCTCGTAGGGCTTGATGTAGGTCGATAGCTGCTTGGCCTGCTCCCGGTACTCCAGAAGGTTTGAAACGAAGGGAGTGGCTCTGTAGTCCTCTAGGATGTCCTTAGAGACATGAGGGTTACCTTTCTCGGTTAGGGGGTACCACAACCCTAATTTGTCGAGCACTTTGGCTACCTGCTTGGTGGAGTTTGGGTTGACCTTCTTATCGAACCCTAGTAGCTCCTCCATCTGATAGCCGACGCGATACTTTAGTTTCTTTAATTCAGTAGCTACTTCTGCTTTTGTTCCCATAATAGATTGTCTGTCAAGATACACGCCTCGCACAGACATTTCATCAAATACTCTTCGTACTGGATATATGAGGCCCTCAATAAGGGAGAAGCGTTTGTCTTTTGAGAGTTCCCTTCTGAACAGTTGAAACAAAAGCATGGTGTACCAGCTGTCTCGGGCGTTGTAGAAGTAGAACTCGTTTGATCCGAGTTTTGCATGAAATGACTCTTTCCATCCCGGCACGCCGAGATACTTTACTGCTAAGGCTTCCAGACCTCTAGGCTGAGTTTCATCCATGAAAAACGCCATATACATTGTGTCGTGATCATCCGTAATCTGATAACCCTGTTTCCGAAGTACTGGCCCGTCGTAATGAAATGAATTGTGTCCAATGGTTTTGGTGTTTCGTAACAGGTTAACCATCCCTTGTACGTCTCTACTGACGTAACAAATTTCTTCATTACAGACGGCAATTTGTGTTGGGTAGTCTGTATAGGCACCCTCTTCATTAACGGCTTCGATATCGTAGGCAAGTATATCACCATCTATTTTTTCTCCGTTCCAGATTCTCCAGGGCACGGTGGTATCGGTTCTTTGCGGGCTACAGCGACGTATATCACTAACAACCGTCCGTTCCAAAGTCGAATTTTTCGCCAAGTACTCCAAAGAATACGTACAAAATACTTTTGCATTTGTATTTAGCTCAGGTAGCGCCTGAAGCTCCTTTCCTCGGTTGTTTTTGATGCCTGATCTCTTCGTGACTGCTCGTAAGGCATGATCTCCCATACATAGGATATAGTGTGGATTGGAAGCATGTATATCTTCTTTAAGATAAAAGCGGCATGCCCCGATGGACGAGACATCAAGTGGCGAACCTTTCTTATCCGAAGCGCATTTGACAGCATAAGTCGCGCAATATCCTGATAGCTGTGCTTTCGAAAGAAGACCATGCAAGAGACCCCCCAATGGCCCCGCGAGGACCTTACCTTCAAAGTCCGCCCGTGAATCTGGTTGGTCACAGACAATAAGAACATTGCACTTCTCGATTTTAGACTTGAGCACAGGAGACAGGCACCCCATTGAAAGTGGGCACAGGGAGCAAACACTTGTCATCTATCTCCTCCGAAGAGAATCTCTTCGAGTCTCCGGTTCTGTACGGACTCGTTCACGGACTTCTTTAGTTCTAAA
>Ga0302218_10000831_pt1 | contig 10602 bp, 10 predicted proteins | sample II_Palsa_E1_1_FD_194567 | JGI IMG/M metagenome (GOLD analysis project Ga0302218, IMG submission 194567) | Peat permafrost microbial communities from Stordalen Mire near Abisko, Sweden - II_Palsa_E1_1 | ecosystem: Environmental > Terrestrial > Soil > Palsa > Peat permafrost | place: Sweden... | reverse complement strand
CGGTATTGGCGGCGATTGAAAAAGTGTGGAGCAGCCGGTTCCCTAACCAGATCTATGAGTATCATTTTTTAGACGCGCAGATTGCTGAGTTTTATACGACGGAAGAAACGATGCTCGGGCTCATCCAGGCATTTTCCTTTATCGCCATTTTTATCGGGTGCCTGGGTTTATACGGTCTGGTGTTATTCATGGTTTCGCAAAAGACAAAGGAGATCGGAATCCGGAAAGTCCTGGGCAGTAGCACGGGTCAGATACTTTGGATCTTTGGAAAGGAATTCGCCCGGCTGATCGTGATCGCGTTCATCATAGCGGCGTCGTTGGCCGGGTGGTTGATGCACAACTGGCTGCAGGATTTTAAATTTCATATACCGCTCAGCCCACTCTTTTTTGTAATGACGATCGGGCTGATGTTCCTGATAGCTTTTCTTACGGTGGGTTACCAGGCGGTTAAAGCGGCCCTGATGAACCCAGCGAGGAGCCTGAAGACGGATTAAACCCAGAGATCAGGATTCTTCTTCGGCTTGTGTCATAAAGAATGAATCACATACGTCACTACCCCCCAGACCGAGAATTCCGCGCCGGACAGGTCGACGTCGATGGGGGACAGTTTATTGGTCTCCGGGACCAGCCGGATCTTATTGAATGTCCGCTCCAGGCGGCGGATCAGCATTTCTCCGTTCAGGGACGCAATGACCACTTTGCCGTTGGAAGCTTTCATCGAGCGGTCGACGATAACGATATCGCCGTGGAAGATACCTGCGCCGGTCATGGCGTCGCCATTCACCCGCATGAAGAAGGTCGCGGGCTTATTGCGCACCAGTTGTTCATTCAGGTCGATACCTTGCTCTTTATATCTTGTGCCCAAGAATTGTTCAATTTCCATGAAAATATATTTGAAGGGAATGGTATTTCCCCGGAGTTCCGGGGGAGGGAAAATAATTTGTTTGTACTAATTTATTTAGTAAATTTATGCTAAATTAGTAAGCATCTCAAATTTTTTTATGGAAATGGGGTTAGTACGAACAACGGAAACAAGTATGGAAGGAAGGGGCAGAGGCCGGCCTGCAGGGCCCGGACATGCGGAATACCTGCTGGTAGTCTATCCGAATGGCGACTTGCGGGACAGGTTGCTGGAAGAACAACAGCAGTTCTCTTCCGACTATGGCCTCGATCACCGGCTGGACCAGGGTCAGCGGGTCGCCGATCATATTAGGCGTAACAGGCCGCATATCACGCTTGCCGCCTTTCAGGCGGGGGAGGAGGCGGAGGACACGCTGATCCGCTGGATACAACGGATCTGTCAGCAGCATCGGAGCTTTGAGATCGCGCTCAACAACTACAGCGGGATTCCACCGCACACTATCTGTGTGCGGGTGCAGGACCCGGAACCCTTGCGGGATTTGGTGCAGCAGTTGCGGGCGGTCGACGAGTTCATCCGGTCATCGGGCTGGCCTCCGGTCCATCTCACCGGCCGCCCCTATCTCAGCATTGCGGGTGGGTTGACGGAGCAGGTATACAACAAGGCGATGCCCGACTATTCCAGGAAGACGTTCCATGGCATCTTCCGGGTATGTGAGCTGGTTTTGCTGAAAAGGAAACACTCCTTCGATCCCTGTAATATCGTGAATGTATTTGGCCTTAAAAATTAGCAAGCAATTCATTGATTATTTTATGTGATTATTTTATGAAACAAGCGATCAAACCTATCGCTGTCCTCAGCGAGAACTATAAAAGCCAGTTGGCAACCAACGAATACCTGTTGATCCTCAATCCGCATGAAGAACTACGTAATAAGATCCAACAGGTTAAAAAGGAATTCTATGATGCCTACCAGGCCCCAACGGCCCTCGGCGGCAAACCGCATGTGACATTGGCGCGATTCACGCAGCTGGCGCTCATGGAAGAACGGATCATTCAGCGTCTTCGCGCCATCGCCATGGGCTTCTGTCCATTCAAGGTGGAGTTGAAGGATTATGGCAGCTTCCCTTCGCACACTATATATATTCAGGTAACCAGCAAGTTGCCGATCCGCGGACTGCTGACCGAAGTCAGGGATATTCAGCGACTGATGAAGCTGGATCAGGACCATCGGCCGTATTTTATCGAGGAGCCGCATATTCCCGTCGCAAGAAAGCTGTTGCCCTGGCAATATGAGAAGGGTTGGCAGGAGTACAGCAACCGGAGTTTTACGGGGCGATTCATTGCCGACGGGATGCTGCTGCTGAAACGGCGTGGCGGTGAAATGGCCTGGCAGATCTCCGAGCGGTTTACATTCCAGAATCTGCCGGTGACGACGCGGCAAGGACAGTTGTTCGCGTTGCCGCGGGCATAAATCGATAAATATGACAGAGCAAGATCTTCCCGATCCTTCGGAAGGCGGGCAGCTTACTGATTATTCCGGCCCCATCAATCCTGTGCAATACCTGAAAGGCCGGGGTGCGCAATTCAATCCGAAGAACCGGTTCTTAAAGAATGAACGGGTCAAAGAGCATATCGAGGCTATCGACGATTGGATCGAACCCAACAGCGAGAGCCAATACCTGGAAGAGTCGGCAAAGGGCCTCGTCAACAAGGTCGACAGCCCTGACGTCGGCATGTGGTACAGCATGAACCCTTATCAGGGCTGTGAGCATGGCTGCACGTATTGTTATGCCCGAAATGCGCATGAATACTGGGGGTATAGCGCCGGGCTCGATTTCGAAAGAAAGATCATTGTAAAAAAGAACGCCCCTGAGTTGCTACGCAAATTCCTGATGAACCCCAAATGGGAGCCGCTGCCCATTTCGCTGAGTGGCAACACCGACTGTTATCAACCGGCCGAAAGGAAATTCGGGATTACGCGCAAGCTGCTGGAGACCTGTCTGGAATTCAATCAGCCGGTAGGTATCATCACGAAAAATGCGGGCATCCTTCGGGACAAGGACTTGCTGGTAAAGATGGCTGAAAAAAGGCTCGTCTCCGTCCTCATCTCCATCACCTCCTTTGATGAGGAGCTTCGTCGGGTCATGGAACCCCGCACTACGACTGGCCGGCAGCGGATCAGGACGATCCGGGAGCTGAGCGATTCGGGCGTACGCATGGGGGTCATGCTGGGGCCTATGATCCCGGGGTTGAACGAACACGAAATGCAGCGGATCATGAAATCGGCTGCCGAGAACGGAGCCAGCTTCTCCGCCTATACCTTTATCCGGCTGAACGGCGCCATCAAGCTGATCTTTCATGACTGGCTTTACAAGAACTTTCCCGACAGGGCCGACAAAGTATGGCACCTGATCGAAGCGAGTCACGATGGCAAGGTCAACGACAGCCGCTGGGGGGTGAGGATGCGCGGCGAAGGCAATATCGCGCAGTTGGTGGCGCAGCAGTATGAGCGGTATAATAAGAAATATAAACTGAATGCGGAGCGATGGGAGTTGGACTGCTCGCAGTTCCGGCGGCCGGGGGGGCAGATGCGGATGTTCTGAATAAATTATGTTTAACTTTGATAACCTTAAACCTTATTTTATGAAGAGTCAAAAACGATCTCAAATAATAATGCTTGACCATTCAAAAGCAAAAATTGAATTATTACAGAAATATCTTGAAAAATATTTAAATATAATTGCAAATGATGGGTACACACAACGAATTGACATCTTTGATCTTTTTTGTGGAGAAGGCATATATGAAAAAGGAGGGAACGGAAGCCCTATAGCGATCTTAACTGTTGTAAAGGATCTTCATACAATTAACAAAGCAAGAATTAAGAATGTTCCGAAGGTCAATTTATACTTTAGTGATAAAAACCAGCAGAAGATTGATAAGTTAAGGACCGTAATTACTGAAAATTTGCTTCATGATAAATCTTATGGGGAAATATTTTTCAGGAATAAGGATTATAAAGAAATTGTAGAGCCATTAGCAGAGCACATCCAAGGGCTAAAGAAGGGGAAGGCTTTTATATTCATCGACCCGTATGGCTATAAAGAAATTCGGGCGAGTGAAATAAAAAGGCTTTTGATTTCAAAAAAATCAGAAGTTTTGTTGTTTCTTCCTACTCAATTTATGTATCGATTTGATGAGAAAGGAACGCCTCAGGCATTAATTGAAATCTTAGAGGAATTAGTCGATTTAAAGGAATGGAAGCCGAATGGTTCTGTTTATGAATTTATTGAGCAATTCAAAGAGTCCTTAAGGAAATATCTTGGCGAAGAATTTTTTGTAGATACATTTACGATTCAAAAAGATATTAAGACCATATTTTGTTTATTTTTCTTTTCCAGTCATATACGCGGTTTTGAGAAGATGCTCGAAACCAAGTGGCAAATTGACGAGGACGAAGGGAAAGGATGGAGATATGAAAAGACTGGAAATTTGTTCGTGGCTTTCAAAACAAACCCGCTTGAGGAAATATTAATTTACTTTATAAAAAGTAAATCTAAGTGCTCTAATGGTGATATTTATGAGTATACTTTGCATCTAGGTTTTTTACCAAAACACACTGTCGAGATTTTTACTTCTCTTCAAAATGGAGGAGAACTTGAAGTTCAATCTGATAAAGCGGTGGAAATGCGAAAAGGAGCGTTTTATATTAACTACGAAAATTACAAAAACGAGCCCAATAAAGTCTTTTTCAAAATTAAATAATATGGCACAATCCAACATTGAATGGACCGAGATGACCTGGAACCCTACGACGGGATGTACCAAAATTTCAGCTGGATGTAAATATTGCTATGCTGAAGTGATGGCAAAGCGATTGCAGGCCATGGGCGTTGAGAAATACAAAAATGGATTTGAAATAGAAATTCATGAGGACGCTTTGGATGTCCCTTTTTCCTGGAAAGGCGCCAAACTGGTATTTGTAAACTCCATGAGTGATTTGTTTCATCCGGCAATTCCTTTGGAATTTATAAAGAAGGTATTTCGGGTCATGAATGAAAACCCACAGCATACATTTCAGGTTTTGACCAAAAGGGCGGATCGGTTGTATCAAGTCCATGAAGAATTGGATTGGACAAAAAATATTTGGATGGGGGTTTCTGTAGAGGATATCCGGGTTTTAGATCGGATTGATTTTTTAAGAAGAACGAACGCTAAAATAAAATTTCTTTCATGCGAACCGTTGATAGGCCCCTTGATGGATATGAACCTTGCAAATATCGATTGGGTAATCGTAGGGGGAGAAAGTGGAAGAAAGGCAAGGCCGATTAAGGAATTGTGGGTTTGGGATATTCGCCAACAATGCCAGGAGGCTGGGGTCGCCTTTTTCTTTAAACAATGGGGAGGTATCAATAAGAAGAAATCTGGCCGCGATTTAGGGGGAAGAGTATATAATGAAATGCCTTCTATCAACAATTTGACGCGCTTAGAAAACGAGACCATAAAATATAAAAGCGACCTTGGTCAACAGGAGGCAACGCTGACGGTCGATGAAGGCCTTAATAAGTTGAAAGGCAAAGTATTGGCGCCTAAAAAATTGGCTGCTGCGAACAGGTCATTGAGGAGGCTGAAAGATGCATTGCCGAAATAGATCGATCATCCCCAGTCAAACTCTCTGATCTTGCCATCCAGCCTCCATCGGGCAGGCTGCGGATTGGTCAGCCAGTCGAGCGGCTCGCCGGCCGGCAGAGGTCGGGAAGCCATCGAAAAACACTCGCGGATCATCGCCTTTTGTTCCGCGCCGACCACCTCGGGTTGGGCAGAGATGAATAAAGGTGTTCCGGCGCCGGCCACCAACTGCATCCATTGCCGGGTCTTGTCCCAGGCAACATCTTGTGTCAGGCCGACACAGTCGCCGTCGGCGGCATAGAAATGGTTATGCTGGATTATCCGGAACCCCAGCGTATTGACACCCATCTTCCGGGTCCGCGCCCACTCTTTTCCGCTCGTATCGTCCCCAACCCGGCTGAGCTCAAAAAGGCCGGCTGACAGATGGCTTAGCGTGTTGCAGCCGATCAGGTACATGTCGCCAGCCGCCTCGCGAATCGCTTCATACAATTCTAATATGATCTCCGCGGTGGTCCGGGTATTGTCGCGGAAACGCCATCCCGGTGTTGTCATGTCCTGATCCATCTGGGATCCCCACTTACCGAAAATATCGTAGCTGGTATAGTCATGCTTGACCAATTCGAATCCCCATTGCCGGTAGAGACCGATATGGTGTTTTATCCGAGCCAGGTTCTCTTCGATCGTAGGATCCAGCACCGGGCTTTTGGGATCCTCCCGGCCCGGAATGGCGGGCAGCAGCAAGTTGGCGGGGTCCTTATAGGACGCGCAAAGCGGTCGCATCCATAGACCCGGACGCATCCCCAGCTTTCTGATGTCGGCTGCCAGCTTGCTCATATCCTTGAATTTGTCGTTCGGCCGGGCGAAATCGTCATTCCATCCTCCATCTCCCGGATGGTATGGTGAATAGGAGGCCCAGCCCGCATCGACAACAGAAAAAGGCCGATTACCCGAATCGGTCGCCAGCTCCGTCATCAACGCCGTCTGGCGGAGGATCAGCTCGGGATTGTTATTGCCATAAGCGTAGTACCAATCGTTTATGCCGTAGACCGGCTGGCGCGGCAGCCGCGGAGTTTCGCACATCAGACCGCAGAAGCGCCTGCCCGTGGTAAAGACACTGTCCCCGTCCTTCCCTTTCAAGATGACAATATCCGCTGCGGGGAGAGACCGGCCACCCAGGACAACGCCCGTACCACCGCTTCTCGTATCCATCGTCAAGCTCAGGAGAGGACCACCGCCCTGCCAATAGCAAAGGCTTCGACAGCCCGTCCGGACACCAAAGCAAAGTGTCTGGTCCTCCTGATGGTGGATGCAATACCAAGGCATCTTTTTGTCTGTCAGCGCCGGCCTGAATCCATCGTCGCCATAGGTCCGCTCCCATTCATCAGCGAGAACGACGCCACCTGCCAGGGACAAATTCCATTCCAGGCGGACGAAGTGCAGGGGCTGAGTGGGTGATTCTACCACTATGCGGATTGTATCGCGCAACTCAGAAAGCCGAACCGTGATGTCGTGGTAACGATACCCACCGGAAGCCATACCCGCCAGCTTCACGGACCCGGTATCCAGGCCAACCAAGACTGACGAAGGCATTGCGATCAATTCCCGGGTTATGATGGGAGCAGAAGCGGATCGCCGGGTGAACAACAGCCCTCCGAGCGCCGCGCCGGACAAGCGGATAAAATGTAGTCTTTCCACAAAAACGATTGAATCCTGAAAGTACTAAAACAATTCTTAACTTTCTGCGAAACCGAACGATCAATGGACTACCGTCGCATGCCCATCGAAGTGGAGTCGCCCGAACAGATGGGGTACCAGACTATCCGCAACAATCTTTCCGAAAGCTCCTATACCGATACGATCTTGCACGACATCCGCCTCGACACAGATCTCCGTGACCTGTTGCTTTGTTATGGATCGCATTTTGGTCATGAAGGCCTGCGGGAAGGTATTGTTGCCGGCACCCACCTAAAGAAAGAGGATGTGCTACTGACTATCGGCGCGGCTGGCGCACTATTCATCATCGCCACGAGCTTGCTTGAAAAAGGTGACGAACTGATCGTCGTGCGACCTAACTATGCCACCAATCTCGAAACTCCCCGGGCGATCGGTGCCGCCATTCAATTCATCGATCTTCGGTTTGAGGAAAAATTCGAACTCGACACCGACAGAATAAGAGCCGCGATGAACTCCAGGACCCGATATATCTCGATCACTTATCCGCATAACCCGACCGGGGTTTGTCTGGGTACGGGCGAACTGAGACAACTGGCCGAGCTGGCAGAAGAAAAAGATTCTTATTTGCTGGTTGACGAGACCTACCGGGATATGGTATTCGGAGACCAAGTCCCGTTGGCGGCAACGCTATCATCGCGCGTCATCAGCGTATCCTCACTTTCCAAAACTTATGGGTTGCCCGGGCTTAGGGTCGGCTGGATCATTTGCCGCGATCAGCAGCTGATGACAAAGTTCCTGGCGGCTAAGGAACAGATACATATCTGCGGGCCCCTTCTCGACGAAGAGATCGCATTTCGCTATTGGCAGCAAAAGGGTGATCATCTTCCCCGCATCCGTTCCGATATCCGGCGGAAGTTTGAGTCGGTAAAAGAGTGGATACGGCTGCAAAACGATTTCGAATGGATCGAACCCACGGGCGGTTGTGTCTGCTTTCCCCGGATCCGTCGCCCGGAAGAGGGGGATATCGACCGGTTCTACCGGATCCTGCTGGAAGAATATGGGACCTATGTGGGGCCGGGCCACTGGTTCGAGATGCCGCGACATTATATGCGGGTTGGGTTTGGCTGGCCGTCGCAGGAAGCATTACTGGAGGGTCTCGGGGCGCTTACGATGGCGTGGGAGGACGCGTCGAACCGGTAACGATGTGGTCATCCGTTGTTGAATTGCCGGAGACGCTCTTTTTCGGTCTCGATCAGCGCCCTTATATTCAGGAGCTTGTTCCTAAGTGAGGTGAAATCAGCGGCGAGAACTTCCGGCTCGGCCCGGAGGCAGCTGTTCTCAAAATCCTGGCATTCAGCCTGAAGGGTCAGTAGGCCGACAAATCCGAACAGCGGCTTTATCTTATGCACGGCGCTTTTCAGCGCTGTCCGGTCCCCCTGCTCATAGCCGGTATTGAGCTGCTGAACGAAATCGTCATATTCCATCAGAACGTCGGTGAACGTCTCCCCGATCATAGCATAATCTCCTGCATATAAATCGATTAGATAACTGCTATCAATGGGGGGGCTGAAATTGAACGTATTATCGGCTGGGAGCATGTTCATTCAGGCATAATGAGATAGTTAACGTCCTCTAAAATAATTTATTGTATTCTGTCGTTCACCACGGGGGAACCCCTAAAATCCAAGTTTACCTTTGAGCAACCCGATTGCCTCTCTCTTCCGGTCCTTTTATGAGGATATTGTCTATTCCGGGATCCGGGAGGATTACTCCCCTTCCAAACGAAAGAAGACGATCCGTTTTAACCAATTCATTCTCCTGATCCTTATCGCGCATTTCGTCTGCGTTGTCTCCTATTTCTGTTTTGGGCTTTACATCAGTGCGCTGATCAACCTGAGCGCCGCCTATATCTTCATTATCGCCTACCATCTCAACCTGCGGCGGCAATACCTGCTGGCCCGTATCGTTTCGATATTGAACCTCAATCTTTACCTGGCGATCATGAACTATATGGAGGGGATCAAAGCGGGGGAGTACCTGTTCTATTTTCCTTACTTCCTGGTCATGACCTTTATTATCAGCTTCAAACGGAAATACCTGGAGCTGATCCTCGCGTATGTGATCACGCTGGCATCCCTGGTGTTTTGCTACTATCTCTGTCCGCAGGAGAACTATTACCAGGTCCATATCGCCCATATGTTCGAACGGCTTTATGACAGCAACCTTGTCCTTTCGTTGCTGCTGGCCACCTTTTTCTCATATGCCATCGTCCGGATCAACCGGAATAATGAGTACACGATCCTAAAGGAAAAGCAGTTCGTCGATACGATCTTCAATACCTCGCTCGATGGGGTTTTTATCCTCGATGCCGAAGCACTGATCATCACCGATTGCAATAACAGGGCGGTGGAACTGCTGGAGATCGAGGACAAATCGCTTATTGTCGGGGCATCGGTCGACAGCCTTTTCACCAAGGAACACCTTCGGCTGTTCAACAGCGTCAGCAGCAACCCCGAAGATCCGCAATCCAACAGCTGGCAGGGTGAGCTGGCGCTGGCCTCCCGAAAGGACAATATGGTCTTTGCCTTTGTCAACGTGGTCAGCTTTTTTGACAATGACCGGCGATTCTGGAAGATCAGTGTGCTGGATATCTCCGAGATCAAGATGACCCAGTTCGAGTTGATGAAAGCCAAGCAAAAGGCGGAAACGGCATCTCGTGCTAAATCGCGGTTCCTTTCCAACATGAGTCATGAGTTACGGACACCGTTGAACGGGATCATCGGTTCTTCGAATCTCCTGCTACAGGAGAAGTTCCTGCCGGAACAGCAGTCCCATCTGGAAATCCTCAAATATTCCTCCGAGCACATGATGGTGCTGATCAACGATATCCTTGATTTCAACAAGATCGAATCGGGAAGGTTCGAGCTGGAGAACCTACCGGTCAATCTGAGGGCTTTTTTAAAGAAGCTGGAGTCGCAGTTCTCCGTTCAGGCACATTTGAAGGGTCTGCTCTTCCTGCTGGATGTAGATGACAACCTGGAGGCCGAGTTCCTTTCGGATGAAACGCGACTCAACCAGATCTTCAGCAACCTGCTCTCCAATGCGATCAAGTTCACGCATACCGGCGGTGTTACGCTTGGCGCGAGGAAGATCTCCTCCACCAGCAAGAAGTCGATGATCCAGTTCATGGTCAAGGATACCGGGATCGGGATCCCGGCTCATAAGCAGCAGGAAGTGTTCGAGAGCTTCACCCAGGCCGACACCAATACGACCCGGAAATATGGCGGCACCGGGCTGGGTCTTGCCATCAGCCGTAAGCTGGTTGGTCTTTTCGCCGGCGACCTCAAATTGGTTAGTGAGGACGGGAAGGGCAGCACGTTTTATTTTACGATCGAGCTTGAGATCAATGAGAACGCCAAACTCTATATCAATGACCAG
>Ga0302218_10000826_pt1 | contig 10644 bp, 5 predicted proteins | sample II_Palsa_E1_1_FD_194567 | JGI IMG/M metagenome (GOLD analysis project Ga0302218, IMG submission 194567) | Peat permafrost microbial communities from Stordalen Mire near Abisko, Sweden - II_Palsa_E1_1 | ecosystem: Environmental > Terrestrial > Soil > Palsa > Peat permafrost | place: Sweden... | reverse complement strand
TTATTAGAATTAAATACAATAGCAGGGTTATTAACTGCATTTAGTTTATTATTTTCAGCTTTATATTCACTTTGGTTAATAAATCGTGTCATATTTGGATCTTTAAGTATTTATATAACAAAATATAATGATCTATTTTTACGTGAATTTTCGATATTAATCTTATTTACATTTTTAATTATATATTTTGGTCTTTATCCTCAAATTATCTTTAATTCCTTATCTATGTCATTATCATATTATACTCTTATGCCTCAAATTAATATAGTCTAATTAATGTCTTATTAAGATAGTTTCCGCGGGATTTCTTTTCCGGTGTTCTTCGCGCGCTTTCTTTTTATTTCCCCTGTAACGCCTTGATTTTAGCTGGATAAGAAGAGAATATGTGAGAGTAGTTAATGAAATAACTGATAGATATCTTGATTATTATAGTGTGTCTCAAATATATTTGTTAAATGAGTATAAATTTTTTAATGAGAGCGGACAATATTGTCCGCTATTAAACTTTATATTATCTTAAATTATTTAGTGGTTTAATTAGCGCGGATAATCCAAATGCCTTTTACTTATATTTATTGAAAATAGGGTTTAACGCCAGTAAGGCATTACTGTACTACTTTTATATTTAACTCGAGCCCTTATTCCAATTAATTATGGAGTATGGCCATTACCCAGTGACGACCTATTAGGTTAAATAAAAGGAAGGATTTATGAATTTATAGTAGAATTATCTTATGTATCATTGCAATCTTATTTGATTTGATGTGAGTTATAAAAATTAAATGGGTGTGTATAAGACATTAGGCCTTTAAATAAAATTTACTTTAACAGAGAAAATTTGGAGTAATATGGAACTGTTAGACTATGATGGAAAATTAGTAGTTTTAGTGTATAAGGATTGAATAGGATTCGGCGGAATCCTTGTGTCGTGCTTCTAGGGTATTATAGATGAAGAGGACATAATAGCTATGTAGGGGTAGTAGATCGCCTGAGTTTTCTCTATTCTTAAAGGGTCTTTAAGGGTAAGCCGCATATAGTCGTATATTAAAGGGGTATTTGTGGGTAAGCCTCATATAGTAGGAATATTAAAGGGGTATTTGTAGGTAAGCCGCATATAGTAGGAAAATCCCAGCAGAGAATCCCGGTATAGTTGAATCATCTTTGCATAGTGGTAGAACATCCTGCTTCATTGTAATTTAGTATTAGAGCCTGGTGATTGAGGTCATACTTGAGCCGGGATTAATCCCGGCTTCATTGTCATTTAGTATTTAAGCCTGATGCCCTTATTATTGGGTAATTGTGCCTGGAGAAGGCGGTATACTACCGCCTTTATCTGGGTTAATGTCTCCCGTTTAATCTTTTATCTATCTGTATGTATCAATAAGATTAACTAAGAAGTATTAATTATAAATAGGCTAAGTTTGTAAACCTGATAGTTTAAGGTTCATTCAAAAGGAATTTACTCTCTCCAAGGTTTATATTAGAACTTATGGTGCCATATGATACCTTAATCTCCCATATAATTTATATTAGCCCATAGAATTTCAATCTCCCACGTAAACTATCTGATTTCTGGTGCGGGTCTGGTTGAACTAATTGGAAATATGTTACCTATTAAACCGTAATCGCTGCCAGGGCTGTTCGGGCAATATTTAAAGTGTGGGATAGTCAACTAGGGAAAGATGGTTGAGTGGTTTAAAACAGAAATTTGCTAAGTTTTCGGGATCTTAAAAGTCCTCGCAGGTTCAAATCCTGTTCTTTCCTCCTCTTTGGCTATCTTTCCTATTATTTATATTATATTTGACAGATTTGATATAGATTTATTATGTTTCGCTATATTAGCTTACATTCTTTAATATCTCATAAACCTCCTAATCCTTATTTATCCCTATCAATAGACTGTATCTAGTTGGATTGGTTATAATCAGATTAGAGAACATAATGTAGTATATCATTAAACTACTAATGATTAGAATAATTCATCTTTAATCGGATTAGATAACATAATGGTAATGTAGTATGTTGCAAACCTACTAATGATGATTCAAATTCATCTCTAATCTCACTACCTTATCTAGCTCTTAGGTTCACCCCGTTACTTAGATTTATTTTCGCGGATATTTTTTACCACCATTCATATCTTCTTGGAGTCACCCCTTTCTTTATCTGGAGGTCTATATGCTCTTAAGGCTTACCATCTTTAATTCGCCATCTTTTTTAATAATTGACAGGTTAATTAACTTAATGCTGATCTTCTTGAGTTCGCCGAGTTACTTGAGCATAAGCCGACCTTAATGTTTATCTTCTTGAGTTCGCCGAGTTACTTAAATATGGGCATAAGCCAACCTTAATGTTTATCTTCTTGAATTTGCCTTGTTAAGAAAATAGATTAATCAGAAATTGGGCCCCTTATTATTCACTTAGGTTCGCCATATTCCTTGAATTTACCCTTAAGTATCCGAAGCTAATATACACTGTCTTAGGTTCTCCGCTTTACTTTTATTATTTAGTTTTTGCTGGAAAATTGACGTCATTCATCACCTCTTGAGTTAATCGCTTTCATCTTATTTATCCGAGATTTACTTATTTACGTCAGTATTCTCCGCACTTATCTTTTGCCATCTTCCGCGCTTCGCTTCTTTCTATACCCGCGGACTTTTTCTTAATGCTAACCCTCTTGAGTCGCCGCTTTTATCGGATTAGACACTTCGAGAAATGGATGTAGTGAATACCATCTGAATTTCGCCGCTTCATCCTTTTTCCATTATAGCCCGGCATTTTGTAGAGTAATGGGTACCCACTTGAGTTAGCAATTAAAAGCTTAGAGATTAAGAATATAGGGGAAAAGAAAAGTAATGAATACCAACTTTAATCCTCCACATTTATCTTATAAACCCGTACTAGCGTTGAAATTCATAGTAATGAATACCAACTTTAATCCGCCACATCTCGCTTCGCTTATTAGCCATTGACTTAATTCATACCCTCTTGTTTTTGTCGCTTTCACCCTCTTTCCCGCTCTACGCTTTGGGTTTTAATGAGCTTAATGAATACCATCTAGAGTTCGCCACCTTCTTCTTATTTAGTCATAATCAGCTTAGTTAATTATATTAAGGGTTACCCTCTTGAATTAGCCCTTTCCGATTAGATATTAAGAATCGAGCAGAAAATTATAGTAATGAATACCAACTTTAATTCGCTACATCTCGCTTATTAGCCCGCGATATCGCGGGCTATTGACTTAATACAGAATATCTTGTATTTATCGCTTCATCCTATACATCAGTTATAGATTAAATAATATTTGTGTCATTCATACCATCTTAGTTCGCCGAGTTCCTTTTCTTTGGCTTACTTAGCCTGCTAATTACCTTTAATAGAGATCTTCTTGAATTTGCCGTATTCAGCGCTTTTCGCGCAGAAGTTAAGGTTATTGACATAATGGCTATCTTCTTTAATTCCCGCTTTCCGCGCTTTTCGCTCTGAGCTTATTGAGTTTTTAATGCCGATCTGCTTGAATTCGCCGCTTAATTAAAAAATATGGATTCGCGCGGGTAGATTTACTTAATTAATCCCGGTTTCACTTATTTTCCTTATTCCTTACTTTCTTTATTCGTTTATTTAATTTTAATGTCTCATCTCTTGAATTCGCGCTACGCTTTTCTTCTATTTCTTTCTTTCTTCTTACAAGGTTGGCCGCTAAGCTTATTTCCTTATTTCACTTAACTTTCCTTCGCCGCTTAATTTATTCACTTAATCATTTCCCACTTGATTTCTCCATATACCTTTTAATAATCTCTGCTCACTAGTGATTGACTTAATTAAATCCATCTTGGTTTTCGCTTAATTTATAGATTTTAATATTTATCTAAAATACTAATCCCTTTATTTTACCAGTATTTTATTAGAAAAAGGTGTTTGAATAGCTCAGTGGTAGAGCATAAGACTGAAAATCTTTGTGTCAATGGTTCAATTCCATTTTCAAACAAATTAATACCCTGCGGGGTTTTGCCTAAGAAAGTAATTTAATTGGTAAAATAATGATCTCCAAATTCATTTATTATGGGTTCAACTCCCGTCTTTCTTGCTAAATATTTAAAATGGAAATAAACCATATCACCTCTATTTAATCCTTTTCTTAATTAGACATCGGTTAATTGCGTTAAGCAAATAAGAAGTTAATAGTAAAGTTATACAACACTTTCAATTATCATGACTCTATCTCAAATATTTAATATCTTTATATTTGGTGATATCGCTGAACCTTGGCAAATTTCATTTCAAGATTCCGCCACTAAAATAATGGAAGGGATTATCAACCTTCATAACTGGATATTCTTTTATTTAATCATAATTTCAATTTTTGTTGTTTGGTTTATTGTTGTTATTATCAAAGAATTTAATATTCATAAACATCCTATCAGCAATAAAAATTTAAAAGATGGTACTTTAATTGAAGTTATTTGGACTTTAACTCCGGCTTTAATCTTAATTACCATTGCTTTACCTTCTTTCAAATTATTGTATTTAATGGATATTCTAAAACTAAGTCCACGCTAATTTTTAGCTTCTTTATTACACTATTTGCTGAAATAACTAATCTCTCACTTTAGTCCATCAGCAGGTTATCTTTTCGATTACCTCAGAGACACTATGCGTAGAACGGTCTATTACCCCCGTTAAGATCGAGTCCCATCAAGTATGTGAATACTTGTTACCAGCTTAGCTGGTATTTTAAGTTAGATTTATATATATCTTATTTTTACTACTCACGGCATCTTATTCTAGTCATATTGGCGGGTCTTTTCTTTTCTTCTTGGTTAAGCCATTCCTTTTTCTCTACGGCGAAGCCGGGTTCTCCTTATATCATTAATTTGGTATTAATTAACCCCCATTATCAGATTCTAGTATACTTGGCCTATTTTTTTATTTATTTAATCTCAGCCGCGTTTAGCTTAATCTCTCCTACATAATTATATGTTAGAAAATATTAGGATTTATAACAAGAAGTAATGCTTTATTACATACTAAATTCTATTTTTTTTCTCTCCTTAATTTATTTCTTCAAGAGGTTTAGCCTATTCTCGCCTTTATTTTTATTTCTCGCTAAATTCAATTTCTATACAATACACTTTAAATTCATATAAGCCTATCAAATTTAAACTAATTTTAAACACCTTGGTATGGGATTTAATTATACCATGTCTATCAAATATATAATTTCCTCGACTAATAATTAAAGTGACCAAAGGCGTGGCTTAAGTAAACCCTTAATTGTATAAATAATAAAAATAAAAATAGAAAGGATTACAGTATAATTGGATACTGCTTGTTAATTATCTCCAAAAATCCTCTAATTTATAAAAAGATGTATATATGTCTAACACCTATATTAAGACAATGGAAATTTTAGATCCTTCAATAACTATAAAAGCCATGGGCAGACAATGGTATTGGGAGTACGAATATAGTGATTATATCTCTCCAGAGATTAATTTTGAAAGTTATATGATCCCAACAGATGACTTAAAAGAAGGACAATTACGTTTATTAGAAGTGGATAATCGTTTAATTTTACCATCACAAACTTCTATTCGTGTTATAGTTACAGCTGCTGATGTCTTACATGCTTGGGCTGTACCTTCTTTAGGTGTGAAAATGGATTGTGTACCTGGTCGATTAAATCAAACATCTATATATATTAAACGTAATGGAGTTTATTACGGTCAACTACTTATGGCCGTGACTTTGGTGAACCCATGGTCTTAAATCATCAAATTGCGGGAATCTCCTAAAGAAATCTTAACCAAATAAGGATCGTAAGGTACCTTATGGCACAGGTAATGACTCGTGGTATGGTAAAATCAAGATTTATATTACAATGGATAATCCGCAGCCAAGTACCATCTCAATGGTATGCAGTTCATCGACTAAATGGTGATTAGTGTCAATTTTTGATGCTTAAGATATAGTCAAACCCCGTTCCGAAAGGTCGCAGGAATATTATTTTCCGTTAAATAAATACTGAAACAACTGTATTTAGGGATTAACCTCTATTTAATTTTTCCTTTTCTCACAAGCTCTATGTCTATTGTCTCTTACTTTACCTTTATTTAATAATTTAGCTGAATATTTAATACATAAGGGTAAATCTACTACTTCCTTAATCGCGCTTCGCTTCTTTATATTTCCGCGCTACGCTTTAATGAATGGGTTAATCTAAAGGGTTCCCCTATGTCTCTATTTAAGCGACTGTATGCCCGCGATATCGCGGGCATTTAGATGACCCTACATATCTTTAATCAGTAGCTAAGTTTAGTCCGCGCTTTGCTTATATCCGCTATTCACTAAATTATCATTGGAATAGAAAAAAGATCAAGGACTATAAGTAATTAACATTGGAATTTTTTTCTCAATACTTTTATTATTTTACTTGGTTTTCTAGTCACATTCAAGTTATATGCCTATTAATTTTTATAGTTATCTTCGTCAATCTATCTTCATATGGCCCTTATTTAAGTGATTTAGCGCTAATTATTAAATGATACACACTTACTATATTTATTATTCTATATTAGTAATTAATTTATATCTCTCATGATTCCACTTTACCTGCTATTTCTTTTTTCTATCTTTTCCTAATTTTTTGGATATAACGCAAAAGATACTTATGAGTCATTAAAATAATTTAAAAGTTATAGAATATAAGATGAAAGTATCGAAGAAAATCCTTAGACTAGCTTAATATTATATATTTTATAATTTATGTAGAAAGGGAAAGTGGCTATGATTAGGATTAATCTAGCCTAAATTAATATAGAGAAAATTTGCAATGTAGTGAGTTATGCGGAATCCAACATGGTTTTATGCCGATTGTTCTTGAAGTAGTTAATATAAACGATTATATCGCATGGTTAAAAGCTTATGAGACTGTTTAAAAAAAATCCTGTTTTATCAATATTTAATGAATTCTTAGTAGATTCTCCTTTACCTTCAAATATAAATTATTTATATGGTTTTGGGTCTTTATTAGGTTTAATCTTAGTTATGCAAATTTTAACTGGTGTGTTTTTAGCTATGTGTGTAGCTAGTCATTTCACTATATGCTGAAAAAATATAGAATTTATTAATCAGCCAGATATTAAAAGTATTAATATACCTTAGAATATCTTCAGAGACTATACGTGAGACAAATTATTTTTTAATTTGATGATATTGTCCATTTTATTATATTTATTTCACACTAAGTTCTTTATTCTTCTATCTTTTCCCTTTTTCGCTTTAATTTTTCTATTTAGTCCTTTAGAACCTATTAAATTCTTTACTAATAAACCTTAACCTCGGAGTTATGGTATGCTTTGTATATCTAGGCAGACTACGCCTGCAAAATATCGTATAATCTAAGTATGCAGTATCTAGTCTGTCTAGCCCGGCGTAGCCGGGCTGGTACGCCAAATATCGTATAATCTAAAGTATGCAGTATCTAGTATGTCTAGCTGGGCTGGTCCGCCAAATATAGCTTAATCTAAAGTATGCAGTATCTAGTATGTCTAGCCCGGCTACGCCGGGCTGGTACGCCAAATATAGCTTAAAGTATGGTGACTCGGCATAATAGAGTATCTCTATGGTGGGGTTATTGTATTTGTTTGTTTATCTTGTTAGTTTCGTCAGCTTCAAGTGGTCATCCCCTGTCTCTCTAATTCTGTGGTGTTACTGTCATTTTATAGTGATTATCAAGTTTTTCTCGCTAAGGCGGGGTTACTTTATTTAGGGGGTTTAATGACGTTCTGCGGAGTAACCCCGCTATAATAATATCAAGATATACAGTGGGAATTAAATTTAATAGGGCAAATAAAGTTTATCACGTTAATCCTGATTACTAGAAATTAGTCTGCATTATAGACTTAAGCCAATTATGACTATACCGGAACATAAAGGAAGATAAAAATATATAGCAGATAATTAAATTTAATAGTCAAATCAAGAGGATCCCAACTTATTTAGCTAAGTATGGGTGTATAATTGGAGAAACACGGCATAATCGCGCTAAGGCTCTCTCGTTCTTGCGGGTTATTAAATTTTAGTCGACATAATATAGTTTATTACGTTATTCAGGTCAGACCCGCTATTATTCGCGCGCTTCGCTTATTGGTTATTGTATTTTGCAAACAGAATCAAGTGGATTACCCTAATGTCTATAATTATGGTAAGAAAATATGCTATAGTTATTTCATATCTATGGCGGATTACTGTCTTTTTATTTCCATTCGCGCTTCGCTTATTTGGTGTACTCTATGGTGGATACCTGTCTTTTTGATAACATACTCTCACTCTCGCGGGCTCATTATTTAGCTGTTTATCTAGCTTTTACTATATCGCCCGCTTAACCCGCGCTTCGCTTATAATAAAATTATTATGGGTGTCTGGTTATCTTTGGTTGTTTATTAGCTTTTTCTCTGCAAAAGAGGGGTTACATTATTTGGTTTAGTATCGGGAGTCACTTTAATTTAGCCTACATTAATAGTCATAGTATTCTATTCGTCATCTTTAGTAACGTCTACTAAAGGAGGTTTGCATTAGCTCTGAGTAATATTATTATGGTAGGCATAGGTGGTCGCGTCCACTGAAGCTGGTCTCCCCTTGGTTTTATAATTTGATGGGATTGTGATTTACAGCCGGTTATACCCTAGTATTTTGTTAGCTGAAGTCGGTCTAGTCTTCTTAAATCGAGAGATATATATTAAAGGCTATTTAGACCCTTAAATGCTATTATTTTATATATTTTTTATTATTTTATTTTTAATAGGTTCATCGAAGAATACTAAGTCTTAGTATTTTAATAATTTATATTTATAAAGGCACTATGCTCCTCATATTGATTTAGCCTTCAATTCCGTTGAACATATTATGCGCGATGTCAATTATGGCTGGTTAATACGTTATGGCCATTCTAATGGGGCTTCTTTTTTCTTTATTTGTGTTTATATACATATCGCCCGTGGTTTATATTATGGTTCATATTCTAAACCTAGAACTGGTTTATGGACTGTTGGTGTTATTATATATTTTCTTATGATGGGTACAGCTTTCTTAGGTTATTCTTTTAGCCTAAAATGTTATAATTTTTTGAGTAACTTATTTTTTATTCATAATCCTTTATCCTTTTATTCCATTTGTTTTTTTAATAATAAATTTAGTACTATTTCTAATCCTCAAATTCCTGAGGCAGAAAAAATATATAAAAATTTGCATTTAATTTCTACACAATTACAAATTAAAACTGAAAATAGAAATAAAGCTGCTATTTATTGTATATTTAATTCTATTACTGGTGAAAAATATATAGGTAGTGCCAGTACTAACCGTATTAATACACGATTTAGAAATCATTGTATTCATGGTACAGGAAGTAAGAAATTAAGAGATGCGATAAATAGATATGGTTTAGATAATTTTAATTTTTTAATTTTAGAATATTATTCAGGTTTAGTTTTAAAAGAAAATTTAAATAAATCACATTTATATTTACTTTCTTTAGAAAATAAATGGTTTAATTTATATTCTCCAGAATATAATATCTTAAAAAATGCTACATCTTCTTTTGGTTATAAACATTCTATTGAAACTATTAATAAAATGAAAGATAATTATAGTGAAGAACGTAAAACACGTATAAGTATTTTAAATATAAATAGAAAATATTCTGAGGAAGAAAAAGATATTTTATCTAAAACTGCTTTTGAGCGATATTTAACTCAACCCAATTTAAGAAAAAAATTAGCAGAAAAAGCATCTAAACCTGTTATTTTATATTTAAAAGATAATAGTACTATACATTCTCAATATTCGAGTATTAGAAATATGGCTAAAGCATTTTCATGTTGTCATAAAACTATTAATAAAGCATTAAAGAATAATTCAATATTTAAGGATATAGGTTATATAAAATATGGGTCATCCGATTATTAATAATCGGATGACCCCATAAACTCTATATAGAATTTATGGGGAAATAAGACCAATAAATAAAAACATAGTACAATAATTTTATTGTGCGACATTTATGTTAACGGTCAAATATAGTATTCCGCCTTAGAGACCGTCGATTCTAAATAACTTTAAAGGATCGCGACAGACTGGTTCATAAATGGGTATATAAAAAATATATGCTTAATGTACAGTCGGACATTTAACATAATTAAATTTATGTTTCAAGGTCTTTATTTTTACGAGATATATAAATTTAGTTTTAATAAAGATACAAAGAAATTAGAACACTATGTTCCATGTTACACGGAATAAAAGGATAATCCTTTTTTTATGTATTAATTTCTAAATGTTGTATGTACTTCCATGGGGTCAAATGAGCTTTTGGGGTGCAACTGTTATAACTAATTTTGCTTCTGCTATCCCATATTTAGGTAAAGATATCGTATTTACTGTGTGGGGTGGTTTCAGTGTTGAGAATCCAACGTTAAATCGTTTTTTTTCACTTCATTTTTTATTACCGTTTATTTTAACTGCTTTAGTTATGATTCATTTAATCTTTTTGCATGTACACGGTTCCAACAACCCACTAGGAATCTCATCTAATATGGATAAATTGCCAATTCACCCATATTTTATGTATAAAGATTATTTTGG
>Ga0302218_10000815_pt1 | contig 10719 bp, 12 predicted proteins | sample II_Palsa_E1_1_FD_194567 | JGI IMG/M metagenome (GOLD analysis project Ga0302218, IMG submission 194567) | Peat permafrost microbial communities from Stordalen Mire near Abisko, Sweden - II_Palsa_E1_1 | ecosystem: Environmental > Terrestrial > Soil > Palsa > Peat permafrost | place: Sweden... | reverse complement strand
ATTTGAGTAAATTAACAAGAAATTGCTCATCGCCTTATTAGCATTATTTTCGGAAATATTACCTATCGTCTTTTACCTCATCTTTCTCAAAAGAAACAGGGGTGACGGATTGTGGGTAATCTTTCTTTATTGCTTACTTTCTGTATTAACTGAGATATTGGCGGGCGTTACGAAGTTTCCCTTCATTGGTGACTCCTATAATATCGTACAATTTACCTTATTCTCTCTTTTTTTCTATTTGTCTCTAAAGGACAAAAAGTTCAAATACATTCCTATCGCCGGCGCAGTGGTATTTTACATAATTGCCATTCGTAATTTTACCAACATCGGCTTTGATACGTTTTCTTCGTCCCTGGCTTCCGTTTTTATCATCCCATATTGTATTTTATCGCTATACGAGCAGATGCGTGATCCCAACATTGTAATTGTCTACAACTACAAAAAATTTTGGATCATTGCGGCCTTCTTTATTTATTTTTCCGGTACGCTCTTCCTATACATTTATATATATACCCTGCCTAAGGAGCAACGTTCTAACTATTGGGCAATCAATAATTTCTTTGAAATTCTGAAGAATATCCTATTCTGCGTCGCGTTTATAATGAAAAAGGACACGCGCCCATCCTATCTTACAGATAACCTTGACCCCGATATTTAGCACCAGCCAGATGAAACAACTAACCCCATAAACCCCGTTGCCGACTGCCCCAATGATACTTTTAGAAGTCACTAACCCAGATAGTCGCGTGTCCCTCGTGCTGTTCTTTGGCACCATTGGGATGCTTGCCCTCACCATCGGGTTAATTGTCTTTATTATCTTTCACCAACGCAGGGTTATCCGCTACCAGCTCAGGCTCCAACGTATGGAGCAGGACCAGCAAAAACTCCTCCTCAATGCCAGTATCCGGCTCCAGGAAGAAGAACGCCAACGGATCGCCGCGGATCTCCACGATGACGCAGGCCCCCTCCTCGCTACGGCCCGGCTATACCTCAACGAAAACCTTGTCAACCTCGACAAAACCACCCAACTGCAAAGCATCTACAACGCCAAGCAGATCATCGACGACACGATCCAGCTCATCCGCAATATCAGCCATTCGCTGATGCCCCCCACGCTCAAGAACTTTGGCCTGGAATCTGCCGTAAATGATCTGTTCCAGAAGATCAGCGGCTCCGGCAGTATGAACGCCAGCTCCCGGTTCCACGACTACCGCGAACGGCTCCAGACCGAGAACGAACTCATTATCTTCCGGGTCATCCAGGAACTGGTCAACAACATCCTGAAACACAGTAATGCCAGCTTCATCCATCTGACCCAGAATACCAGCGGAAACAAATTCTTCATCCGCCTCCACCACGATGGAAGAGGTATTACCCAAAGTGACTTTAACAAGCTGAACAAGAGCAACGTAGGCCTCGGCCTCAAAAATATCCAAAGCCGGCTCAAAGTCCTTCACGGCCAGATCTTTTTCGAGAAGGACATGTCGCAGACCTATTACAAGGTCACGATCGAACTGATCAAGGAAGAAATGAGTACGCCCGAAGCGGGCTTGCAATAAGAATTGTATGTATCTTTATTCAGCAATTTCAACCCCTGGCCAAAGGCTCAATAATATATTGAGATCGCAAGCGTTACGTATAAGGCGGAGCATACCAAATAGTTAGCTATGGGAGTTATAAAAGTTGCCATTGCCGATGACCACAAGATATTCCGGAAAGGGGTAATCCTGTCCCTGCGGCCCTATAGCGCCATCAAATTCGTGCAGGAAGCAGAGAACGGCCAGGAACTCCTCGACGGCCTCGCCGCGTCCGAACCGGATGTCGTCCTGATGGATCTTCGAATGCCCCAGAAAGACGGGATCGAGACCACCAAAATCATCGCCAAACAATTTCCCTCCATCCACATTATCGCCCTCACCATGTACGAAGACGAACGATTCGTTAGCCACATGATGGAAATTGGCGCCAATGGCTACCTCCTCAAAAGCGCAGATCCTTCGGAAATCAAACGGGCTATCATCGAAGTCGCTACCAAAGGCTACTACCTGAATAACTTCGTCAACCGTATCCTGCTGAAGAAGTCCCATGTCCGCACCAAAACGATCCCCAGCCTCAACACCGAGATCACCCTCAACGAACGCGAACGCGAAGTCGTTCGCTATATCTGCATGGAATTTACCGCCCAGGAGATCGCCCAGAAGATCGACGTCAGCCCCCGTACGGTCGAAGCGATCAAGGACCGGCTCATGGAACGGTTCGGGGCCAAGAACACCGCCGGCCTCGTCTTCTTCGCCGTCAAGAACAACCTTATCGATTAAACACCTACCCCCTATATCCCCGCCATCTCCCTCACTTCTCCCGTTATTACAAGCCGCCCCGCCGTTTTTGCCTTGATCTCTTCCACCGAAACGCCGGGCGCCCGCTCCAGCAACAAAAACCCCTCCGTTGTCACTTCCAGCACCGCGAGATCCGTCACCACCTTCTTCACACACCGAACCCCCGTCAGCGGCAAGGTACATGCCCGCAATAGTTTCGACTCCCCCTTCGGATTCGTATGCTGCATCGCCACAATGATATTCCGTGCACTCGCCACCAGGTCCATCGCCCCGCCCATTCCCTTTACCATTTTCCCAGGAATCTTCCAATTCGCGATGTCCCCGGCATCCGACACCTCCATCGCCCCCAAAACCGTCAGATCGACCTTCCCCGCCCGGATCATCCCAAAACTCTCCGCACTGTCAAAGAAAGACCCTCCCGGCAGCACCGTCACCGTCTCCTTCCCCGCGTTGATCAGATCGGCATCCACCTCCTCTTCGGTCGGATAAGGGCCAATACCCAATAACCCATTCTCTGACTGCAACATCACGGTAATTCCGGTCGGAATATAATTCGCCACCAACGTAGGGATCCCGATCCCCAGATTGATATACATACCGTCCTGCAGCTCCTGCGCAATCCGCCGTGCAATCCCGAATTTATCCAATGCCATAAGAAAAATGATTTTACCACCCCAAACCCCCTCACTTCCCGCCCTGCCTCAACCTCACCGTCCGCCGCTCGATCCGTTTCACATACTCACTGCCCTGGAAGATCCGGTGTACATAGATACCCGCTACGTGTACCTGGTCCGGGTCCAACTCACCCGGCTGCACCAACTGCTCCACCTCTGCAATCGTAATGTTCCCCGCCTTCGCCATCGCCATGGAGAAATTGCGCGTCGTCTTTCGAAACACGAGATTCCCCAGCGTATCCCCTTTCCAGGCCTTTACAATCGCAAAATCAGCATGCAGCGCAAATTCCATCAGGTACGGCTTTCCCCCAAACTCCCGCACCTCCTTTCCGACTGCCACCTCCGTCCCGTAGCCCGCCGGCGTGTAAAAGGCCGGAATGCCCATCGCTGCCATCTGGATGCGGGTCGCCAGGGTCCCCTGCGGAACGAGGTCCACCTCCAACTCGCCGCTCAGCAATTGCCGCTCGAATTCTTCATTCTCACCCACATAAGAACTGATCATTTTTTTTATTTGCCTGGTCTTTAAGAGGAGGCCAAGACCAAAATCATCCACCCCGGCATTATTGGAGATACAAGTTAGGTGACGAACCCCCTTCCGTGTCAATGCCGCAATACAATTCTCCGGAATCCCGCACAATCCAAAGCCGCCCAACATAATGACGGCCTCGTCAGGAATATCCCGGATCGCCTCATCCGGGCCTGTAACAACTTTTTCCATATGAAAGATATTTCATACCCGAGATATACCACCATCGCGTGATCTGCCCTAAGGCCGCCCCCTTGTCGTATCCCGCTTGACATGCATCGCCCGCATGACCGAATCCTGCCTCCGGCTCGCCGCCTCCCGCATCCGCCGCGCGATATCCGACTCCCCGCTACTCTGCGGCAATCCTGGCATTATCGCACCCGGTCTCACAACCCCCGGCTTAAACGGCACCGCCGGAACCTTCGCTCCGCTCGGTTCCCCGACACCCGGCCTTACCGGTCCCACCGGTGGATGATACTGCGAAGAAGGCCTGTCATACATTTCCGACCGCGCCCGAACACCGCGCGCAATCACGCTATCAAACATCAACTGATTCAACACCGGATGATGCAGATAATAATGGTAACTCTTCCGAAACTGCTCCGGCGTGATCTGATGAAGCTGGAATACTTCCTCGTATAACCGCATCGTCTCCGCCTTCCGGTCAATACGGGCCGAATCCTTCATCAGGTAAAGCGCGGCATACTGATCGGCCTGAGCCATGTCCCACATTACCTGCTCCATCTTATCCTTGGGAAGAATTCCCCTGGGAACACTGTTCTTGTCCGAACAACTCATGCCGGCGACCAAACAAATGATCAGCACCGCCGTCGCCCTTCTTCCACTCATTGCAGATCCGCTTTATACAAATTGATATTCGAAATATCCAGATGCGTCAACAGATCGAGCGCCCTGGCCTTCTGATCCGCATCCGACTGGACGAAGACCTTCGAGACCTCATTGGACCTCCCCTGGAAAAAGAACTGCGTAATCATCAGGTTGGGGTTTTCCTGGTTAACGGTATTGAGCATATTTAACGCATTCAACACACCGGTCCTTCCATCCGCGGGCTTATCATATAGCAGATCCATCCCTGTCCGATAATAAGCGAAATACGCGTCATGCACCAGCGTATATTTACTGTTGGTCAGATTCTCGATCAGCCAATAACGGTTCCGGGTGCCATCGAAAAGCTTCCACCCGCTGATCTCCCTGCTGTCTGGCGCATTGTTCACGATATTGAGCGCTTTTTGAAAATAAGGATCGCCACCCCGCAGCGCGAAAGAATCGAATGTCAACCCCAGGATCGTATAAATGTAATACGCAACCTCCGCCGTCAGGTTCGCGGCCAATGGCTCCGTCCCCTGAACCCGGTTGTCACTGAACTCCAAGGGCTGGTACTCCGAATACCGGAATGCGAACGACTCATCCATGAAATTGATCAGCGGACTTGTATACGCGGAATTGTAGATCGGCCGTCCGGCTTGCACCGTCAGCGACGCCGAATAGGAATTGTTGTCCCCCGCAGAGGCGATATTGATCAGGAAATTACACCGGATCTTCTCATTGTTCTGAAACGTCTCATTCGACCAGTTACGCCCGTTGATAAAATCATGAAGCGCATTCTGCAAGGTTGTAAATATCTTATGGTCAATATTAGACGGAATCCTCGAAGCGATCACCGTCACGTTTGCATTGATATCCTGCGCCCATATCCGGGTCATCAGACCGATCAGGAAAATAGCGGATAAAACAATTTTTTTACACATACAACAATTTTACTACCTGATCAACGATATCTTTTGCTACTTGTTGTTTCGGTTTCCGCTCAAAAGCCAGTTCCAGCCCATCCCGCCCAAATACCGTGATCTTATTGGTGTCATACCCGAACGTTGCTCCGGTATCCTTCAGTGAATTCAGGACAATCAGATCGGCATTCTTCGTCTGCAGCTTATTAAGGGCATTGGCCCGTTCATTGTTATCCTCCAGCGCGAACCCCACCAGCACCTGGCCCTTGCTTTTGGTTCCACCAAGCGTTTTCAGGATATCTGTCGTCCTCGTCAACTCCAATGTCAGCTTCTCGCCTGTCTTCTTGATCTTCTCCTGTGCCGCCTCAATCGGCCGGTAATCGGCCACCGCCGCAGACAAGATCCCGATATCTGCGCCAGCCCACCGATCCACACTCACCTTGTACATTTCCTCCGCCGATACCACCCGATGCACAGCCACCCCCGGCCTATCCACCTCGATCGGGGAAGGACCAAGTACGAGGTCCACTTGTGCCCCCCGGGCCGCCAATTCCTCCGCCAATGCAACTCCCATCTTGCCCGAAGAATGGTTTCCGATAAACCGAACCGGATCGATAGCCTCATAAGTAGGCCCAGCCGTCACCAGAGCCCGCTTCCCCGTCAATTCTGCCCGCCCGCCGCCGATCACCCCGCCAATAAAATTTAGTATTTCTTCCGGTTCCGCCATCCTCCCATCCCCAAACAATCCACTTGCCAGTTCCCCATGGCCTACCGGAATGATATAATTACCGAAGGACCGGAGCCGCTCCAGATTGGCCTGGGTTGCCGGGTGGCCCCACATATCCTCATCCATCGCCGGCGCCGCCACCACCGGGCATACAGCCGACAGATAGGTGGCCAACAATAAATTATCACAAATTCCATGCGCCATTTTTGCCAGCGTATTACAACTCAACGGCGCGATCAGCAGTAAGTCGGCCCAACGGCCAAGTTCCACATGATTTGCCCAGGTCCCCGCATCCGTAAGATCCGACAAGACCGGATTCTTCGACAAGGTCGACAAGGACAGCGGGGTGACAAAGTCCCTCGAAGCGGGCGTCTGGATGACTCTCAGCACCGCACCCTCCCTGATCAACAGCCTGATCAGCAGCAACGACTTATACGCCGCAATGCTTCCGGTAACCCCCAGAAGGATCTTCTTTCCCTGGAATATAGACATAAAATATAGCTTACTGCCTAAACGCACAAACGGCAGGGTGCCTATTAGCCGCCCTGCCGTTCAATTAATTTCTATTCTGATCGTGCCGTTCTCATTTAAACAGGTCATCCTCATTCCTCCGATAATAGATCTTGTCATCCATGAATTCCTGGGTGGCCAGCAGCGCCGGATTGGGCATCCGCTCATATGCCTTCGAGATCTCGATCTGCTCCTTGTTTTCATGGATCTCTTCCAGGCTGTCTGTATGACTGGCAAATTCTTCCAGCTTGTTGTGCAGCTCCTCCTTCAGGGAAATGTTGATCTGATTCGCCCTCTTGGCAATGATCGCGATCGACTCATACAAATTCCCCGTCTTGGCCTTTATATCGGTCAAATTCTTCGTCTCCACTACGTTCGCGGTGTTCGCATTAACTTGCCTTCTTAGTCTGCTCATTTTTCAACGTTTTTAGATTATTCTGCGCGGAAGTCAAATACTCCTGCACGCTACCCTTTAGTTTACTCTCAGGAAAACGATCCATGAACTCATTACATTGCGTAACAACGGTCTCAAACCGATCTTCCTGCTTTTCGATGATACTTAATTCCGCATATTGAAAGTCGGATCTGATTATCAATAACTTATATTCATCGCTCTTCTCCGAATCCGGATAGCTGTTCATTAGGCTGTTCAATGCCACCCCCGCAGCCCGAAAATACCCCAGATCAAAATACAGCTGCGCACTCATAAAATCCTTCAATTCCAGCTTCGCCCTGCATTTATCTATGATCTCCGTCGCCTCCTTTGCTTTATCAGAACCCGGATGGGTGTTGATGAAAGCCTGCATAAAACCAATCGTCTTCGTCGTATTCGTCTGATCCAGTTCGACTTTTGGCGATTGCATGTAGAAGGTATACGCCCGCATATAGTCCATCTCCTCCGCTTTATTGCTATTGGGGAATACTTCTACAAATCCTTTAAAGAGATTCTCCGCGTTTGGATAATCTTTTAAATAATAGGCGCAATAGGCAAATTTATAGTAGATGTCCTCAAAATGCTCACTACCCTTGAATACCCGGAACAATTCCTCAAACAGCTGCTGGGCATGGTTATAATCCTTATCCGCATAATATTTGTCCGCCACCCTAAGCTTATAGTCGTAATCATTGCTTTTCATCACCTTTGAAAAGCGGGAACAGGATGTGAACAGAAATATTCCTAAAAATGCAATGGTAGACAGACGCATAGAAGCAGGCAAAGTTAAAGTATTTTAAGCAATTGGATGATCTCGGAACGCAAAAATGCAGGGAATTCTCGGCTAACCCAAAAATAGCACGTTAAAATCCCCAAAAAAAAATGCGCGGGCCTCTCGGCCCGCGCTATTCTATTCATTCAGAGCATCTTATCTTATTTTCTCCGGAGGTTCGGGTGCGGCGCGGGAACCGTATTCGGCCCTTCCTCACCAGTACCGTCGCGCAGGTCGACCGTATTCTCGTCACCCCCGCTTTGCCCATAGCGGAAGATAAAGCGATCAGAGCTAACCCCTTCTTTTTCAACCAGATAGTTGATAACTGCGTTGACCCGATCCCAGCTTAGCTGCTGGGCCGCCTTGCTGGATTCGCCATAACCGATGACGGCGATCTTACAGGTCGGGTTGTTACGCATCTGGACGGCAGCGCTGGCCAGTAAAGCCTGGTTGTCCTTGCTCAGCGTGACCGCATGGCCCTTGAACGTGACGCTGGGCAGATTACCGACATTGCACCTGGTCCGCGGTTGCAGGGTATCAAGCGCAGCCTTTAAATCCTTACAGCACTGCGGATCCGGGCACTTCCCTACCCCGTCTGCGTCCACTGGCTGACATTGGGTTGGCGTGATCTTTTCCTTATCACGGCAATCCGGAACCCCGTCACCATCCGTATCCAGGCTTACCCCGTGCGTATCGACCGGGCAGCCTTTCGGCGTATTCGGCTCCAGATCGAACTGGTCGGTCACACCGTCACCGTCCGCATCATCCAGAACCGGCTTCGGCAGCTTCATATGCCGGGGAGCATTGATCTCGTTGTAGGCATAATCCAGTGGATTCAGCCACCACAGGGGCTCAACCGCATGCTTTGCGAAGATATTGTAATTGATGCCGATCGACGCATAATTGTACCGGCCGGAAGACCCAACCTGCGCAAGGCTTTGCGTCGCACCGATTTCAAAGTTGTTCTGCCACTGCTGACCGGCGAGGAGCTTCGTCGTTGTCAAGGTCACCTTATCCTCGACCTGGATATTGAACCGGTCATTCAGCTTGAATTGCGCACCGATACCCGTAACACCGACGATAGTGAACGGCGCGCCACCGAGTGTAGCGCTGGTACTGGGCCGTTCGGCGATCGTATTCCAATTTCCGGTCAGCACACCCTTCAAGGCGCTGCGAATCTGCTTCCTGTTGCTATAATCCTCGTTGGGGTACTGATTGATCACCTGGTCAAACCCTGCGTAGTAACTGGGTGATGCCTTGTATAGCGTACTATACGTCATAGCACCGATCCCACCAAAAATGTACCAGTTGAAGCCTGTCTTGGCTTTGTGGAAGTTGATATTGTTGAAGGTGAATACCCCCTGGAGCGACAGTTCATGGACAGTGGACCGATAGTTATAGAATATTGAATCATAAGCACCGCTCGCCTGCTGTGGATAATTGGCCAACAACTGAGCATTCTTCCCATAAGCCTCCGTATATTGGTAATTCAGTCCCCGGAGCCGGATCCAGTCGTATTCAGCACGGATCGAGAATACATAACCCAGCGCCTTCCGGGCGTGAAAGCCGAAACCGCCCGTCGGACCCCAGTTAGTAACAGTGGTCCATCCATATGTGTAACCGCCATTTATACCGATTTCCCATTCATTTCTGGGCTTGGCGGGGAAGGGATATGTATTATTCAGGAATTCATTGTGTTGAGCAAGTCGTCTGGTAGGTATAAGGGAGGAGTCCCGGATATCATAGCTACTGCCGACACTTTGAGCATTAGCATATGACAGGAACAGGCAGATTAACCCAATCAAAAGAGTCAATTTTTTACTGGCCATAACTGGTATTTACGTGAATGAATGAATTAAACCTGAGAAGAATATGGTGCAAAAATAGAGATTGGTGCGCAATAACCAAATTTTTTTAACAATACGTATAAAATAAAAGTTGTATGGCAACGACCGTTAGACAGGCTGATTTTAATTTTAGTTGCTCCGTCCCGAAAAATATTTTGGACCCGAAAAATATTTTGAAAGTGGTAATATTGTCTTTCCAACATCTTTCGCAGTCACCTTCCAGCCGGCGTTTTCATTACCCTCATCCCCAAATGAAAATTTGTACGACGGGAATTTATCCGGCCGCTTGAACAACCGACTAAAAGCATGAAAATAGCACAAGCCATACTACGCGAAGAGCTGGCCAGCTTTGAGAAAAGGTTCAAAGAGGCGGTTAAAAGCCAGACCCCCCTGCTTGATAGGATCATGCAGTTCATTGTCAACCGAAAAGGCAAACAGCTTCGGCCCATGTTCGTGCTACTTTCCGCCAAGCTATGCGGCCCCGTCAACGAAGCTGCCTACCGGGCGGCCTCCCTCGTGGAATTATTACATACCGCAACGCTCGTTCATGACGATGTGGTAGATGAATCCCTGGAAAGAAGAGGCTTTTTTTCCACATACGCCCTGTGGAAAACTAAGATCTCCGTTCTTGTGGGCGACTACCTTCTCTCCAAAGGCCTCTCGCTATCCCTGGATCACAGCGACTTCAGGGTCCTCCAGATTCTCAACGGGTCCATCCAGAGTATGGTCGAGGGCGAGCTTCTCCAACTCGAAAAATCCAGGTCCCTCAACCTCAGTGAAGCCGTCTACTTCGAGATCATCCGCAACAAGACGGCATCCTTCCTCGCCTCCTCCTGCGCCGCGGGCGCCTACGCCGCCAGCCAGGATGAGGTAAAAGCCGAACAGCTAAGACAGTTCGGCGAAAAGGTCGGGATCGCCTTCCAGATCAAGGACGACCTGTTCGACTACGGAAATGAAGCCGTCGGCAAGCCAACCGGCAACGACATCAAGGAAAAAAAGCTGACCCTCCCGTTGATTTATACCCTTAATAACCTTGACCGCGCCAGCCGCCGTGAAATGATCTACCTGATCAAGAATCATAACAAGGATCGCGAGAAAGTACAGCAGGTCATCCGCAAAGTGACGGAGACCGGCGGCATCGTCTAC
>Ga0302218_10000795_pt1 | contig 10855 bp, 10 predicted proteins | sample II_Palsa_E1_1_FD_194567 | JGI IMG/M metagenome (GOLD analysis project Ga0302218, IMG submission 194567) | Peat permafrost microbial communities from Stordalen Mire near Abisko, Sweden - II_Palsa_E1_1 | ecosystem: Environmental > Terrestrial > Soil > Palsa > Peat permafrost | place: Sweden... | reverse complement strand
GCGCATCTTCGCGGCGCGCTCGACCAGCGCAAAATCGCGTCGCTTTATCGCAGCCTTCTCAGCGCCGGTTTCTCCTCGGACGTCATTCGCGCCGAGCTCCGCGGCATCACCCACGGCGATCTCCCCGGCTTGCCCGATCCTTCCGTCACCGACGAGGGTTAGCCCCAAGAATCCTTTCGGCCGAGCGTCCCTACCGCTGCAACCCTTTTGTTCCCGAAAAAAAAATGTAAACTCCCCTGAAGTCTTTTCTTGGAGAGCCCGTCTAACAAAATCAGAATTACCTAGAACATTTACGCCCTACGCCTGTTCGGTATCGAGACTACTGACCGAAAGGTGTGCGGCGGCGGAACAAAGGAGCAGGAAAAATGAAAAAGTTAGCCTTTTCAATTTTGGCTTTAGCAATTCTTGCAGGCGCCGGGGTCACCCGAGCTGTCTCTCCGTCAGCACAATCCGCACAAGCGACGCCGTCCACCGACAAAACCGCGCCGAGTTATGACATGAAGGGTCAGGCCCTCGTAGACCTCGACATTGTGAACAAGAAGTTCGTCAGTCTCGCCGACGCCCTCCCTCAGGACAAATTCACCTGGCGCCCTTCCGAAGACTCTCGCTCCTTTGCCGAAGTCTTTCTTCACGTCGCCGGCGAACGCTACGGCATTCTGTCTCTGATGGGCGCCCCACCGCCGGCGGGATACGACCGGAAGACCTTTGAGAAATCGACCACGGATAAGGCCAAGATCATTGAGGAATTGAATAAGTCGTGGGAATACGCGCAGAAGACGATTCAAGGCATGGCCAACTCTGACTTCGCGAAGCTCCTGCCAAAGCTTGGTCCGGATGCAAATGAAGGAGATGTCATCTACATTCTTGTCGCCGACGCCCACGAGCACCTAGGCCAGATTATCGCGTACGCGCGCGTCAACGGCATCGTGCCTCCCTGGACCGCTGCAGCCGCTGCTGCAGCCGCCGCTAAAAAGGCTCAACAGCCCCAGAAGTAGTTGAACTCGCTGAAACGGGGAGCCAATCCGGCTCTGTGGCTCCCCGCCGTAGCCTTCCGGAGGTATCGCTGTGAAGCGGGCCTAGGGAGAAATTGACTTCACACCTTTCCCTTGCTCGACTCCGCCGTGTAAATATCGCGTCGGCGTTGTTCCCAATTGTTTCCGGAACATCGATATGAACGCGCTCGTGCTGTTATATCCGGCTTCCAGAGCCGCTGCCGTCACCTTTTCTCCCGCTGCAAGCCGTTGCATCCCATGAAGCAGCCGAAGCTGCTGCCGCCACTTGTTGAAAGTCATTTTTGTTTCATCGAGGAAGAGACGCTGAATTGTTCTCTTGCTTGCCCCGCAGTCCTCACACAGCTTTTCCAGCGTTCTTTCGTCACCGGGTTCCGCAAGCAGCGTTTTTACCACTCTCTTTGCTCGTGAGTCCAAGGGATGCGGCAACTGCAGCGGTATCGACTCCACCGATTTCAACTGATCGACAATGATCTCCACGATCCGTCTCTCAGCCGGGATTCTCTTGTGCAATTTTGCAAACGTGCAGGCATGAAGAATCAGTTCCTTTAATAACGAAGACACATTCATCACAAAGCATTTCCTGGGAAATGCGCGGCAAAGTTTGGGGGAGAAGTACAAAGTCCTCATCGACACCGGCCCCGACATAACCACGGAGTGAGACGTGTCCGCTGGAATCCACACGGCGCGCAACGGCGGTACCACCCATACGCCCTGTTCCGTGTTCACTGTCATCACACCTTCCGAAGCAAACAGCAGTTGTGCCTCAGGATGGGAGTGCTCGACGATCACGTGGCCATTCTTAAGGTCGACAGACACGCTTGCAATCTCCGCGGCCCAACGGCCGCTTTGGTCCAGAAGTATGCTTTGGCACCTATGCGACATTTGTTGTCACAATAGCGAGAGAAACAAAGCCGCGCAAGTGCTATCTCTAGAACCGCAAGCGTAAGGAGGCAACCATGTTGGCTTCAGCGAAAATGGTCGGGTTCGTTCCCACCAAGGACTACGACAAGGCCCGAGCGTTCTACGAGGGTAAGCTTGGGTGTGATTTCGTCAGCCTCGACCAATTTGCATTGGTCGTAAGCATCGGCGGGCACAAGATTCGCATCGCAAAAATCCCGAGTTTCACTCCGCTTCAAGGCACCATCCTAGGCTGGGAGGCCCAAAATCTCCGCTCGCTGGTAACCTGGCTTCATAATCGCGGCGTCATTTTTGAAAAATATCCATTCGCCCAGGATCAGGAACTCGGCATTTGGACCGCGCCCGGCGGCGACCAGGTGGCTTGGTTCAAAGATCCGGACGGCAACATTCTAGGAATCTCGCAGCACGCTGATCCCGCTTCAAAATAATTTGCAAAACCACTCGCTTCTGAAGAGAATCACGCATCCGCGCGGCGCTAGTCCGCACTTCGCTTGGGAGGCTCTATGACCAAATCGCTCTTGCTGGGGGCCATTCTCGGTGGCTTGACCGCATTTATCTGGAGCAGCATTTCGTGGGAAGTTCTCGGCTGGCACGAAAAGCCGATGCTCGCCTTCCAAAATGAGGACGAGGTATCAGCCGTCATCGCGTCTCACGCTCCCCAATCCGGAATCTATCTTCTTCCCGGCGCGCCTTCGGAAGGTTTGACCGCGGATCAAAAGAAAGCCGCGCAGGCAACTCAAATTGCAAAAATGCAGAAGGGTCCAATCGTGTTTGCAGCGGTGCGAACAGGCGGTTTCGGCTCCTACACGCGCGGCCTGATTATTCAGCTTCTTTCTCTGATGGCTGCCGCAGCTCTGCTCACCTGGCTGCTTTTGCAGACCACCGGTTTAAGTTACGCAAGGCGCGTCGTGTTCCTCGCCGTCGTCGGACTCACCTCCAGCGTCATCGTCGATCTGCCCAATTGGAACTGGTGGGGCTTTTCCGGCGCTTACACCGCCGTAAATCTCGTCGACTTCACGCTGATGTGGCTCTTCGCCGGATTCGTCATCGCCAAAATTGCAAAATCCCGGTAGTCTCCTACTCTGCAGGCTCTCAAAAATTCCGGTCGCTTCTTAGGAGGTCAAATGATTTCTGGTGCTCACGTAATTCTCTATAGCAAAAACGCCGATGCGGACCGCGCGTTCTTCCGTGATGTCCTCGGTTTCAAATCCGTAGATGCGGGTCACGGCTGGCTGATCTTCGCCCTGCCGCCGGCGGAAGCCGCAATCCACCCGTCCGATGCGGGTGGCATCCACGAACTCTATTTCATGTGCGACGATCTGAAGGCCGAGATGGCCTCCCTCGCAAAGAAGGGCGTCGAGTGCTCCAAAGTTGAGGAACAACGATGGGGTTCCATCACGAAAATGCGCCTTCCCGGTGGAGGAGAGCTGGGCCTATATCAGCCAAAGCACCCCACGGCCTTAAGCTTGAAATGAAGCACTCATAAGAAAAAAGGATCAGTCAAATGCAAGCGCTCCGCTTTCACGAATTCGGCAGCTTCGACAAGCTACAGGTTGAAGCGATTCTTGATCCTCAGCCGAAACCGGGCGAAGTCGTCGTCCGCATTCGCGCGGCCTCATTGAGTCCGAGTGACGCCAAGAACGTTCTCGGCCGCATGGAAGGCACAACATTGCCGCGCACGCCAGGCCGTGATTTCGCCGGAGTCGTCGTCAACGGCCCAAGCCAAATGATCGGGACCGAAGTATGGGGCACTGGCGGTGATATTGGCTTCACTCGTGACGGCGCGCACGCCGAATTGCTGGTAGTGCCCGTTGGCGGAGTGCGCCCCAAACCCAAAAATCTTTCGTTTGAAGAAGCCGCGGTCGTGGGAGTAAATTTCGTGACCGCCTGGATCGGACTGGTCGAAATCGCCCATTTCCAATCGGGAGAGACTGTCCTCGCCTCTGGCGCCGCGGGTGGTGTCGGCAGCGCGGTCACTCAAATTGCAAAATGGAATGGCGGGCGAACTATCGGCGTGGACCGTGCCCCGATCTCCCAGGAAACTCAAAAACAATTTGGAATCGATCACTTCATCGTCGCAGACGCAAACGAGAATTATAAGAGCATGATCGCTAGCGCACTCCAATTCAGCGCAGGCAAAGGCGCGAATGTCGCGTTCGATTGCGTCGGCGGTCCATTGTTCGAGCCTTGTCTCAAAACTCTCGGCCAACTAGGGCGCCAGTTAAACATCACATCCGTCGGCGACCGCCGAGTTTGTTTCGACCTGCTGGATTTCTATCACCGCCGTCTCACTCTCTTTGGCGTGGACAGTCGCGCCTATGACACCGAGGCTTGCGCTGCGATTCTCGAGCGACTGACACCCGGTTTCGAATCGGGCGCGCTCAAACCCATTCCCATAGCGAAACGCTTCAGCCTAAACGAGGCCGTGCAAGCGTTTACCCAGGTAAACGAAGGCACTCTTCACGGAAAGGCCGTTTTCACCTTTCCAGCGGATGGCTCATGAACTCGACACACCTCCGGGATATAAAAGTAGCGAATGCAGGCTAGGAGAAAATCCGTGAAGACGCTGATTTTTGCATTCATTGCCCTCGTCTCAGTTTTGACCCCTACTCGCCTGCAAGCTGCTCCTTCAAAGCCGGCGCTGGAAGTGATTGTGCTCGGTTCTGGGGGGCCGCGCCCGTTCGGTAGAGGCGGCTCTAGTTTCATCGTCGTCCTCGACGGTCAACCGCGAATCTTGGTGGACGCCGGACCGGGCGCGTTCTTGCGAATCGGCGAATTGGGCCTGGACTTGGACAAAGTAGATACGGTTTTGTTGACGCATCTGCATATCGATCACTCCGGCGACCTGGCAGCCTTCTTCAATGCCCGAGCGCTCTCCGCTGACGGACCGATCACGTACCATATTTTCGGACCCGATGGTGCAGGGCTCTTCCCCAAGACTTCGCGTTTTGTCGATTTGCTGGTCGGGACTGGCGGCGCGTTTGCCTATCAAAAAACTTTCGGCGCGGACGAATCTTTTGCCGTTCGCGATCTGCCGATTAATTTGGACCCAACCCTCAACAAAATCGTCGATCGCGACGGCTTAGTGGTGGAAGAAATTGCCACGCATCACGGCGACTGCCCCTCGGTCGCTTACCGCATTTCCTACAAGGGGGCGGTGCTGGTCTTCTCGGGAGACATGGATGCATCAGCTCTGCCGAATCTGGTGCGCTTGGCTAAAGATGCAGACTTGCTGATTTTCAACTGCGCCGTGCTCGATCCACCAGCCTCGCCTTCACAGTTGTACGATCTCCACACGCCGCCGAAAAAGATCGGCGAAGCCGCGCACGAAAGCGGAGTAAAAAGTTTGTTGCTCAGCCACACCGCCCCAGACGTCGAAAGTCAGGAGGATGCGGTCCGCAAATCGATTCGTGCGAACTTCGCAGGCCCGGTCGCCTTCGCAACCGACAAGTTGCGCGTCCCTGTTGGGAAGTGAGCGATAGGTTTAGGCTAGGACAGGCCGCTCTCAAGGGACAATCACCGCCGCCCCGTCGATCTGATCGCTTTTCACCGCCGCGAGCGCTTCATTCGCTCGATCCAACTTAAAGACCGTCACTTTGGGTGTCAATTTGATCTCGCCCGCCAATTGCAGAAAATCCCTCGCGTCTTGCCGCGTCATGTTGGCTACGCTACGAATTTGGCGTTCGCCCCAAAGCAAGCTGTCGTAATCAAATTGAGGGATTCGGTCCAGATGGATGGCGTTGATCGCCACCACTCCGCCTTTCCGCAGACTCTTGAGCGCGCTGATGACGACATCTCCGCTCGGAGCAAACGTCACCGCGCGATCCAATTCTACCGGTGGTTTATCCGCCTCGCCCCCCACCCAAGTCGCTCCCAGAGAAGTCGCCAGCGCGCGATGTGACTCTCCCCTAGTGGAAACATAAACGGCGCAGCCCCAAGCCTGCAGCACAGCGATCGTCAAACTCGCGGATGATCCGAAGCCAAACAATCCCACGCGTTCTCCGCGTTCAACTCCCGCCACACGTAAGCTCCGAAACCCAATGATCCCCGCGCACAGAAGCGGCGCTGCATGTAAATCATCCAGATTCGGCGGAAGAGGAAACACAAAGTCCCGCCGCGCCACCGCATATTCCGCATATCCCCCGTTCACCGAGTAGCCGGTAAACGTCGGAGCGTCACAAAGATTTTCCATCCCGTGCTTGCAGTACCAACAACTCCCGTCCGTTCCGCCGACCCACGACACTCCCACGCGCGCGCCAACCGGCAGTTCCGCTGTTCCGCCCTCCACCACATCGCCCACAATCTGGTGCCCCGGAATCACTTTCGGCAGAATCGCCGGCAGCTCTCCCTCGACAATATGCAAGTCCGTCCTGCAAACTCCGCAGGCCCGCACGCGCAGCAACACTTGCCCCGGCCCGGGCGCGGGCTTTGTAACCTCTCCAATAGTAAGAGGCGATTCCGTCTTCGGCGCACTAAGGAACGCAGCCTTCATCGATATTCCCACCGTCCTTCTCTATCTCTATGCTATTTCGTCTTCTTACTAATCAATGTCAGCAGGTTGGCACTTGGATAGCAACTCGCGGCCGAGCCGACGCAGAACGTTAAGTTCCAGCCTTCTGAAGGATCGGCGCGCTCCTTGGGCACTCGAACCGAGAATTCCACGTGATCTTTCGGTTGCCAATGTCCGCGAATGGAAGGATAGCTCTTATCGTGTGACCGTTGGCTTCCAACGAATCGCACGCCATAAACCGTGATTGTGTCGAACGTGTCCTCCGGCACATCCGGAACCACGAATGAAACGTCCAGCAAATAATCGCTGCCAGAGTCGCTTTCTAGGACGCTTACAACCTGCGGTTCCACCGGCTTCGACTCCGGGACAGATTCTGGTGGCGATCGTGGGAAACTATCAACGATGCTGTGCACGCTATAGACTTCGGCACCGGTAACCGGGTCAATCAACGTGAAAGAATAATCGGTCATGGGGTGCGAGCGAGAAAACAAAGTCGGATCGTCGCCGATTACTTTAAGTCCTGCCGCGCGCGCTGTCGTTACAAGCTGTGAAGGATTATTCCCCGGCAACATCGCCTTTTGGAGAAGTGCCATCCAATTCTTACTGTATTTAATCGTCTTGTAGGCTGCGGGAATCTCGAAGAGAGAAGAGTCCTGCGGACCCAGTCGCACGTTTGAATATTCACTTGACCACTCTCCTTGCTCCCCTGCTCTTTTTACAACAAAACCATCCAGCTCTTTTGCCGCCCACTCGATACTTGAATATACGTGCCCCTGATACGTGACTTGGACCCGAGACTTCTCGCAATGGTACGCCCCAATTTGATCGGCTCCGATTGATGCCCGCTGCGTTTCGGCCCCCTCCATATAAATAACGAACTCGGCTTCGCTGGTTCCAGTGTCGTTAATATATGGCATTTCCACATTCGTCGCTTGGGCCGGCGCCAATACGTGGAGTTCGTTGCGGTCCAGGCGCACAATCGTGATCACTTCTTGCCCTTTCACCACCCTTTCAATTTCAGTGCGGACCGCGTTTCTTGTAGCGTAGATTTTTCCTGTGCTCGTCTGTTTGTCCACCGTGTGAGTCACGTCAGCGGAAAAAGACGGAAGAGACGTGCCTGCATCGACACTGGAGATGTTCGACGAAAGTGCGTAGAAAGCAGCAATCGAGAATAGAAGGTATCGTGACCCCAAAACGCGTCGCTTCGTTCCCTTTTCCATCACTGTTATCTTGAATCTATCATCTGATATATAAGCCCGAGTGCTTATTTTGATGCAAGACCATCGCCTGTAATTCCTTCATTTCGATTCCACCCCGTCCCCAAAATGCTAAGTGCTTGCGGGTGTCAGGGGGTCGGAGCCTGCCTGCCGGACAGGTAGGCTTTAGCTCCGACAAAAATAACGGCACGCAGCGCCTTCCTTTCGTGGCGCAGTTCCCGCGAGCCTTGGATTTACGGTTTAAATCCCAACCAGAACGTCGCCCGGCGCCGCTTCGCGTTGCGGCTCCGGAATACGTCTGCGATAATGATTCGCTTCCACCGAGGGCGTCTTTGACTCGTACTGACTGGACTGGCAACGAAGTCCGCAAAACATTTCTGAAATTTTTCGAGGAGCGCGGCCACCGCGTCGTGCGCAGCTCTTCGCTCGTCCCCACGAACGATCCCACGCTGCTTTTCACCAACGCCGGAATGAACCAGTTCAAGGACGTTTTCCTTGGCCTCGAACAGCGCGACTACAAAACCGCGACGTCCTGCCAGAAATGCGTTCGCGCCGGCGGAAAACACAACGACCTCGAAAACGTCGGCTTCACCAATCGCCATCACACTTTTTTCGAAATGCTAGGCAATTTCTCCTTCGGCGATTATTTCAAGGAGAAAGCCGTCGCCTACGCCTGGGAGCTGATCACTTCCCCGAATTGGTATGGCGTTCCGCTCGAAAAACTGTACTTCACCGTTTTCGGCGGCGCGGAAGTCTCCGGACAAAAACTTCCTCCGGACCATGAAGCCGCCGGCTTCTGGATCAATATCGGCGCGCCAAAAGACCGCGTAATCGAAGTCCCCGGCCTGAAAGAAAATTTCTGGGCCATGGGCGACACCGGCCCTTGCGGCCCCTGCAGCGAAATTTTCTATGACATGGGCCCGACGGCCTCCGATCAAGGCCACGCCGATTGCGCTTTTCCCTGCGACTGCGGACGCTATGTCGAAGTCTGGAACCTCGTCTTCATGCAGTTCAACCGCGACGCCAGCGGAAAGCTCAATCCCCTGCCGAAACCTTCCGTTGACACCGGCATGGGCCTGGAACGCATGACCGCCGTCCTCGAACACAAAATCAGCAACTTCGACACAGATTTATTCCAACCGCTGATCCGTGATGCCGCCAAGCTCGCACACGCCGACGTGCATGACACAAAGATTCAGCCGTCGTTGCGTATCATTGCCGATCATTCTCGTGCTTCCACTTTTCTAATTTCCGATGGTGTGGTTCCTTCGAATGACGGCCGCGGCTACGTCCTGCGCAAAATTATTCGTCGCGCCTTGCGTCATGCACATGATTTGAGTGCGCCAATGCCGTTTCTTTCCGTAATGTCAGCCGCCGTTCGCAAAGAAATGAACGGCGCTTACCCCGAACTCGAAGAGCACGCCGCGCGTATCACTCGCATTCTCGACGAGGAAGAACATCGTTTCAGTCGAACCGTCAACGTCGGCATGGCTAAGCTCGAAGACGATATAGCCCTCACTGCTTTAAGCGCGGAGCGTGAAGGACCCGGAGACAATCTGGATAGGAACGACGCATCACGCGGATCACAGCGTGCCGACCTGTATCAACGCCTTGCCACTGCCAAGGACAGCGGAAAGCCCTTGGTGTATCCAGGCGAGAAGGCGTTTAAGCTGTACGACACCTACGGTTTACCTCGGGATTTCATTGAAGACGTGACACGCGACATGGGAGTTCAAGTCGACTGGACCGGATTCGACCGCGCGAAAGAAGAACAACAGGCCCGAGGGCGAGCAGCGTGGAAGGGCGTGCATAAGGACGCCGCGAACCCTATCTATTCGAAAATTGCGCAGACTTACAAGACCGAGCCTGATTTTTACTTTGGCACCGACACGCGCGATTGCCGCATCGAAGCCATCGTCACCAAGCAGGGCCAGGTAAACGAAATCAAAAAAGGTACGGAGGCCGAAGTCGTCCTCGACCGCACATCGATCTACTCCGAATCCGGCGGCCAGGTTGCCGACACCGGCGGCCTCTACGACAATTCCGAATCGCTCGAAGTGGCCGAAGTGCGCGGCGCATATTATCCCGTCACCGGACTGATCGCGCACCGCATCGTAGCCAAAGAAGATTTGCACGTAGGCGATCGTGTCGCCACAGTCGCCGACGCCGAGCGCCGCCTCCGCAACATGCGCAACCACACCGCAACGCATCTCCTGAACGCCGCCCTGCGCAATATTCTCGGCACGCACGTCAAACAAGCCGGCTCGCTCGTCGCTCCCGACCATCTGCGCTTCGACTTCTCGCACTTCGCTGCGGTCGACCCGAGCGAGCTCGCCGAAATCGAGCAGCAGGTGAACGAGGAAATCTGGAAAAACCTCGAGATGCGCACCGACATCATGAATATTGACGAAGCTCTCGCTTCCGGCGCCCTCGCCTTTTTCGGAGACAAATATCCAGAGTCCAACGTCCGCGTCGTCACCATTCCAGACGCCGCCTCGTCGCGCGGCTTTTACAGCAAGGAACTCTGCGGCGGCACGCACGTCGGGCGAACCGGCGCCATCGGCGTATTCAAAATCCTCCGCGAAGAGTCCACCGCCGCCGGAGTCCGCCGCATCGAGGCCATTTCCGGCGACCGCGCTCTAGCCGATTACCAGAAGTCGCTTTCGACCCTGCGCTCCGTCGCCGGCATGCTGAATTCCGGCGAAGGCGAAGTGGTGGCCGCCCTCGAACGCCAATTCGAGTCCGTCCGCCAGCTCGAAAAGCAGCTCGCGGCCCTGAAACGCAAAGCCGCCGGTTCCGTTGCCGATGAACTTCTCGATGGTGTACGTCTCGTAAAGGAAGTTCGCTTTATTGCCGCCAAAGTTGACGGTTTTGGCCGCGAATCCCTTCGCCAGCTCGTTGATTCCCTGCGCCAGAAGTTGGGCTCTGGAGTGGTGGTTTTGGCTACCGCAGAAGACGGCAAAGTCGCTCTAATCACAGCAGTTACTAAAGACCTGACCGCCCGCGTCCATGCCGGTAAACTGGTCCAGGAACTCGCCAAGTTTGTAGGCGGTTCCGGGGGCGGCAGGCCCGATCTGGCAGAGGCTGGCGGAAAAGACACATCCCGCATAGAAAACGCCCTCGGCCAGGTATACCCTCTCCTCGACCGCTTGTTATAATGTCAATAGCGCCAGAACTTTACGCCGAGCAGCCACCTT
>Ga0302218_10000751_pt1 | contig 11110 bp, 12 predicted proteins | sample II_Palsa_E1_1_FD_194567 | JGI IMG/M metagenome (GOLD analysis project Ga0302218, IMG submission 194567) | Peat permafrost microbial communities from Stordalen Mire near Abisko, Sweden - II_Palsa_E1_1 | ecosystem: Environmental > Terrestrial > Soil > Palsa > Peat permafrost | place: Sweden... | reverse complement strand
ATGATAGAAGAATGCGAGCAGCCGCTGGTTTCTTTGGGGAAGGAAATAGCTATTCTACGGGATTATTTCGAGCTGGAGAGGACACGATATGGCAACAGCATCGACATGCAGTTTGAAATAGCAGGCGACTATGCCGGTAAGGTTATTTCGCCATTGCTGATGATTCCTTTCTTGGAAAACAGCTTCAAGCATGGCACCAGTAAGATCCTGCGGGAGCCCTGGATAAAATTATTTATCCAGGCAGACGACGATGTGGTACATTTTTCGCTGACCAATAGCAAGCCCCCGGAGGAAACGGTGAGCCACAAGGGGGGCATCGGACTGGTCAATGTGAGGAAAAGGCTGGAACTTTTATACCCGGCTTCGCATTTGCTCGTCATCGAATCGACGAAGAATACCTTCACGGTCAATATGCAAATCCCAATCACCCGCCCATGAATGGTAAAAAAATAAACTGCCTTGTCGTAGATGATGAACCGCCGGCGCTGTTGTTGATGGAAAAATACATTAATGCGGTCCCGGTCCTTTATTTTTCCGGCAAATGCAGTAATGCGGTAGATGCGTTGTCTATCCTCCAGCAGCTTCCCGTAGACCTGATCTTTCTGGATATTCAAATGCCCCATATCCTCGGGACGGACTTTATCCGAACCCTTGTTAACCCGCCCAAGGTTGTATTTACTACGGCCTTTAGAAAATTCGCGATAGAAGGCTTCGAGCTCGATGCGGTGGACTACCTGTTAAAGCCCATCTCTTTCGAGCGGTTCCTAAAGGCGGTTAACAAAGTGATGAAATTGAATTTGCCCGTCGTGCAGGCCTTCCCGCAGGATGTGTTGTCAAAGAAGGAACCGGAGCCCGCATTTTTGTTCGTGCGGGCCGATAGGAAGAATCTCAAGATCCAACTGCAGGATATTCTTTTCATTGAAAGCCTCAAGGACTATGTGAAGGTAGTGACCAAAGACCGCAGCATCGTCTCTAAACAATCCATCTCCACGATCGAGGAAAGCCTTCCCGAAGATGCGTTCCTGCGCATCCACCGGTCCTTTATCGTATCCCTTGGCAAAATCGAGTCTTTTACCTTAGGGCTTATTCAGGTCGGGAAATACGAATTGCCGGTCAGCCGGAGTTATCGGCATGAAGTGGAAAAGGTATTGTCTAAACAATCAAAATGATTCCGATGAAGAAAGCCAGTCACGGCATGAGTCAGGATGCAACACCTCTTTATCACGCCGATACATCACTCGGGCGGAGGCAGATTATCGCAGGCTTTTGGTGAACTTCCTCGACGGCAATTAGCAGGAGGGGCTTGCCGTTTTGAACGGAATTTATTCAAATTTAACTTCCCCTTTTAGTGTCAACCAGGGATGGATTTCATAAGTAAATATTTTTGACGCGACCATTGGATCCCCTTCTGTGAGTCTTATAACTTCTTCCTTTGTCTTGCAATTATAAATTTCAAAGCCGGTCCAATTTACCCTGTCAGTGAATGCTCCCCCGGTTATAATCACCCCGGTCTTTCTCATATTTACAATGTAATTAATATGCTCCTGGTCTATTTTCTTCTTTGTGACGGAATCATCCCAGTTCGATCCTTTGCTGTACATAACAAACCAATACTTGCCTAAAGATTGAATTTGCTTTTCGCCCGATGCATTTTGTTGCCCCACGCAAATATTACAAATGGCGAAAAAAAATAAAATACAGGCATTTGATTGCAACGATTTCATAGTAAAATGCATTAAACGGTTTGAAGTAAAAATATATCATTGCCATTACAACAACACGGCAGCCGCGATACCCGCCGCGACGTATTCAAACAAGGAGCTTAGACACTTCCCCAATACAAACATCCGGGAATAATTTACATATATGGCGTTTCCAATCTCGGTTGTAACAGAAAAAGCAAGCCAGAAGAGAAGGCCAAATTTAATACCATCGAGGAGATCAATGTCTCCGGATCTGCTTTTCCAAAAATAAAAGATCACCGTAAACAGGAAAGCAAAAAATAAGGAAAGGATCGTACTGGCTGCATAAGAGCGATTGGATTCCTTTCGCCATGTTGACGGTGTCTCCGACTGATATTTATGAAAAAGGAAACCTATGAACAACCATTGAATAAACGTGAGGGCAACGGCTATGACTATAGCCGTCAGGAAAAATTTTCCGGTGAGCATAGTAAAATATTTAGAGTTATCAAGTCAGCGTTATCAAGTCATTGCCAACTGATCTTTCGGACCTTATGATTCAAGTAATCTGTAAAATAGAAATTGCCGGTTGGATCAGTGATCATCCCGGTGAGGTACCGGGCGCTAGCGTAGGGTACAGGACCATCCACATCCCCGATGCCGATAGGAATAAATGTAGTGACATATCCCTGTTGATCGATGCGCCGGATCGTATTGGTACCGTCTGCCACGAAAAGTTCCTGGTTACGGCCGATAGTCATTATAACCGAAGATGTAAAAAGGGCATTTGCGCCCTGGCCGTTTTGAAAGCCAGGCGTTGAAGCGCCCGCAACGGTCGTCACGACTCCTGCGGGAGTGACTTTTCGGACCATGTAGTCACCGTCGCCCACATATAAGTTTCCGGCTGAATCCAGTGCGCAGGAGTATGGATTAAAGAATTCGGCGGCTGTGCCAACGCCGTCGGTCCAACCAGCATGGATCGAACTCCCCGCGAGCGTAGTCACGACACCCTGCTGATCGATCATACTGATATTGCTATTGTTCCGGTCGACTACCAAAATATTCCCCTGGGCATTGACGGCCACATCGGTAGGGTCCGAGAAAGGGGCTCTTGGGCCGGGTCCGTCCGGATTACCAGAAGAGGGTCCTCCCGCGATGGTAGTTACGACCGCATCGGGCGTTATTTTGCAAATACGCCAAAACTCGCCGTCCGCCACGATCAGGTTGCCGGTTGAATCGAGCGCCAGCCCCCATAACATATCGCCGAATCGCGCGTCGGTTCCCGTGCCGTCGGTCCAACCTTCGATCTGGCCGGACCCAGCAAATGTAGTGACGGTGCCATCCGGGGCGATCTTTCGAATGCAGCCCGCATCGCCAATGAATAGGTTATTTTGTTTATCCATGACGATGCCCCTGGGGTCATAAAAGCTGGCAGCCAACCCCTGTCCATCCACGAATGCCGTTTGTCCCGAGCCGGCAACCGTCGTCACCAGCCAAGTCGAATCGTAATGAAATACCGGTCCGGTTATGCTTTGGCCGTCCGTCCAGATCACCACATTTCCGGAACCGGCCAGTTTGGGTACGGTAATCACTATTTGTGTGGGTGTTCGGCTATCGACGATCACCTGCTTTCCATTCAGGAAGAGGCTATCAAAGCTTGGAATATTATCGAAACCCGATCCGGTGATCGTGTCGATGGTTCCGGCGGGGCCTTCGGAGGGCGATATCGATGTGATGGTGATATTTTGGGGAATGGCTCTCGGCAAGTTATTTTCCTTGATGCAAGCGGTGAACAGGATGGTTGGGAAAAACAATGCCCACCCGCAATTCCGGAATGAAAAAAAGGGGCTGCGCTTTGGCTGTAGCTTCATGTTTAGACTACCATGGATTAGACTACCATATATGCTTCCCGAAGGTAGGAAGAATTTGGATTCTTAGGAATTTTCCGGCATCCGGCGCTCTGGCGGCGGCCATTGTTCCAGCCGGTCGGCTCCGGTAAAATCCAGCATCCAACCCGGGTATTCCAGGGGTAACCGGCTGACTTCATCCAATTTCTGCAACTCTTCGGGGCTGAAGCTCACATCCACGGATCTCAGGTTGTCTTCCAGCTGCTCCATCTTATTGGCGCCGATGATCACCGAGGTAACAACGGATTGATGCAGCAACCAGGCCAGGGCCAGCTGCGCCACCGACCGCTGTTTTGCTTCGGCCATGGGATGCAGTACATCCAGGATGTTGAAGGCCCGTGCTTTATCCACGGGCGGAAAATCGAAATTCTTCCGTCTGTTCCCCTCGGCCCCCTGCTCACCCCGTTTGTATTTGCCGCTCAACAATCCGCCGGCCAGCGGGCTCCATACAAGGAGGCCTACTTTCTGGTCTTTCAATAGCGGCACAATCTCCCGCTCGAGGTCCCGGCCTGCGATCGTGTAATAAGCCTGTAGGCTGACAAAGCCCGCCAGGCGGGTATAATGGGAGAAATCGAGCGCCTTTGTCAGTTGCCAGGCCGTCAAATTGCTTGCGCCGATATACCGCACCTTGCCGCTCTTTACCAGGTCGTCCAGCGCCCAAAGGGTCTCCTGCCAGGGCGTCAGCGGATCAAAACTGTGGATCTGGTAGAGGTCGATATAATCTGTCCCGAGCCGTCGCAAGCTTTCCTCGACTTGCCACAGGATATGCTTCCGCGTCAGCCCGCTGTCGTTGGGGCCCTGTCCCATCTGTCCCCGCACCTTGGTGGCGATGACCAGCTCATGGCGGTTGAGACCGAGATTTTTGATGGACTGTCCGGTCAGTTCTTCCGACCATCCCTCCGAATACACATTAGCCGTATCGATGAAATTGATGCCCGCATCCAACGACCGCATGACGATGGAATCCACGGCCTGCTGGTCCAGCTTTCCGATGTATTGGGCCCAGCCTTTCCCGCCAAAGGTCATTGTTCCAAGGCAAAGCTCTGATACCCTTAGCCCCGTGTTTCCTAATAGTCTGTATTTCATTTATAATTGGTTTTTGATTTTTTCTCCCGGATGGCTATTCGAGCATCTAACAAAACGACCTGGATTTGGTTCAAAGGGGAATTAGACTATTGGTCGTTTAAGACGCTTATGACGCAATGGTCGGAAAAGGGAGTGAATGTAAACTTTAGAACGCCGGTGTCCGCGAAAGGCGAATAAGGAATGCCGTGCGCCGGGTTATTGGCATGGGGGTTGCATTGAATGCCTATAAATAAATATAGTTCAATTCTATGACGATCCAGGTCGAACATGCCCTTTCCAAGCAGGAAGCCAAACATCGGATCGAGGAACTCATCGAACAGCTTCGTCAGGAATATAAGAACGAGCTGCAAAATTTGGTCGTGAACTGGACTGACGACACTGCGCATATTCGTTTACAGGCAAAAGGTTACAGCACTGCGGGTAGCCTAGTTATAAAGGACCGGGTTGTCGACCTCGATTTCTATATGCCTTTTCTGCTTCAGGTCTTTAGCAAAAAGATCAAATCTGTTGTCCAGGACCGGATTCAGCAAAGTCTGGCGTAGGGATAGTATGGCGAAATTATCTTTATCTTTGGGGCGAAAACCCTGAGTTCCATCATGTATTATCTTCTCTACGGATTCCTTTACCTCGTGTCGCTTCTTCCCATGCGGATCCTTTATCTGCTGTCAGACGTCATTTATGGAATAGTTTATTATATTGCCGGCTACCGCAGGAAGCTCGTCATGGACAATCTGCGGAAGGCTTTCTCTGAAAAAACCGAAGCTGAACGGACCCGCATAGCGAAAAAATTCTATCATAATTTTATCGATTCCTTTATAGAGGTTATCAAGTTGATTTCCGCCAGTGATTCCTGGTTGGCTAAACGATTCACGGTCGATGCGCGCGCGCTGGATGAGGTGTATGCGACGGGCAAGGCCTGCCAGATGCACCTGGGGCATACCTTCAATTGGGAATGGGGTCAGATCGTGCTCACTGCGTTGACGAAATTTAAGATATTGGTCGTGTATATGCCGATCAGCAATAAAATATTCGAGAAGCTGTTTTATCGACTGCGGACGCGAAGCGGGAATGTTTTTTTGCCCGCGCCCACCATGCGTGAAGCGATTGTACCGTATCTCCCTTCCCAATACCTGCTTGGGCTTGTTGCCGACCAGTCCCCCGGCAATATGCAAACCTCTTACTGGATCGACTTTCTCGGGCGTCCTGCTCCTTTTGCCAGCGGACCGGAAAAAGGAGCGCGAATCGGGCACCTGCCGGTTGTCTTTGCGGCTATCGAAAAGCCGCGGCGCGGGTATTATCATGCCACAATAAAGCTGGCCTGTCTGGATGCTGCCGAGCTGCCGGAGGGCGAGCTGACCCGCGAGTATGTGCGATACCTGGAATCGGTGATCCGTCACCGGCCGGATATGTGGCTTTGGAGCCACCGGAGGTGGAAACATGCCTGGAAGGAAGCCTATGAACCGCTGAGGATCGATCAGGGGACATTGGTGCCGTCGTAGGTCTACTCGCCCGGGGTTGGACCTTTTGGCAGATCGCAGCCGTATTCAATTACGACGTCGGGATACTCCAGCCCAAACAATATCGGATGCCAAGCGGAGCTATTTGAGCCGAGATTGAAATTGAACTTCACCGGCAGCCCATGGACATCGTATTCGTCGATGTGAAAAGGGTTGTTCACGCTGTACTGATCGTCAATAAACATCCAGACCTTATTGGTTTGGTGGTAGTTGATCTTATTGTCGTAGGTAGATCCTTCTGCGTTACCCTTTGCGTCATAGGTGATGTCCTGGGTATGCCCTGTGATCAGCGTGTCCGGAAATACGAGTGGGGGAATGTATGGTACGAAGATCTGGATGACCCGCCCTTCCTGGTCATATTTTTTGATGTGGGTGACCATCAATAGGGATGAAAGATTGGTGGGTGGCCATATTGTATACTGACTTACCAGCGTATAGGTCGTATCCCACACTGTTTTATCGTCGTCGCTATAGGTGTACCGGGTCCAAAACTCCGCGGCGCCATTATTATACGCGCCGATAAAATCCTGGAGGCGGCCCCGCCGGTCATAGCGAAACAGATATTTGGGGCTGCCGGTTCCGGTGAAGGTCCTGGTGCTGCTGACCGGTCTGCCGAGCCAGTCGTAGGAAAAAGTGATCGTGTCTCGTAGTCCGCCAGGCGAGATAAAGCTGACTTGTTTTATCGGACACAGATTAGCAACCTCAGTCTGAAGAGTAAGTCTGCCTGATTTACTACAGCCGAAAAAAAAAGAGAAGACAAGCGGGTATCAGCAGCCGGACGGCGGGAAGGGCGTACTTTTTCATGAGGAGATTTTGATTTGGGGAAAACCAAAGGTACTCATTTGGCCCTGTACAAAGTATTCGAATAATTCCATTCCCATGTCTTTCCGTTGATGTCCGCCGGCCCTATTGGATTAAAGGCAATAATTCAAGGAGATTGTCGATAATCTGATCCGGATTTGCAGAACTGAGTTGTTCCCGGGTATGGGCCCCGGTGGTAATGCCGATATTCAAGCCACAGCCCGCATTCGTCCCTTCTTCTATATCGATGATGGAGTCGCCCACTTTTGCGACTTCGCGGGCGTCGCTGATTCCGAATTTTCGCATTGCCAGCAAGATCATATCGGGATAGGGCCGGTTATGCTGTACGTCCGTTGCGGTAACGAGGCCGTCGAATTCCTCGCCCTTCTTCCACCCTAATTTTGTGATCAACTGTTTGGCGGTTTTCTCGTTGTACCCTGTATTCAGGATAATGAGGATGTCTTTTTGCCTGAGTGCGCGGAACAATTCCTCTGCCTTGTCCTGGGGCAGGATTTCTACGGTATCGTATGCCTTTTCGAGGGACAAGATGAAATGCCGATAAATGCTTTCAGTGAGGACAGCGTCCTCCCGGTTTGCGTATCCGCGCAAAATAGACCGTATAGCGTCCACTTTTTCTTTGCCCGCCCCTTCGGTCAGTACTTCATCCATTGTAAAATCAAATCCGGCTCCGTTGATGGAGTTCCGGAGGGTTTTGTAAACTACCATATTTTCATTGACCGTAGTGCCGGCCATATCAAAAACAACCATTTTTATCATTGACTTATATTGGTGCTCGATTTTGAGGGGGAATCTAAAGGTATCGATTTCTGTAATTGCATGTTCATAGATTTTATTGGGCGTTGGTCGATCAGTTGACCTCTCTGATGGAATCCCGTGCGACCTTTATTTGGAAATTAATCATGTAATCAAAAATCATTAGTATGAAAAAGTTACTTGTTGCTCTATCATTCCTGGCGATTTTTGGCGCCAGCAGCGCACAATCTTCCACTGCTGACAGCACCAAATCAACGGATACCGCGGCAAAGAAATCCCGACATTTTATTACGCGGAACGTAAAAAGCGATTCCATGTTTGTGGTCAGGTTACCTGCCGCTCCGGGTCAGGGGTATTCCTGGCAGTTAATCGATTCTTCCTTCTCCGAATTTGTAACATTTGAAAAGGAAGATTCAAAAAACCAGGTTAAAAGTCAAGCCGGTAGTTCCAGCATTCAGGTTTTTCGTTTTAAAGCTATTAAGCCCGGTACCGCAACAATCCGGTTTATTTATGGGCAGTCTCTTCAAAAACCGTATCCAAAAGATGCGCCAAGAAGAATAATTAAAATAGTCATTTCATAAAACTTTGGGAGCTCGTGGCCTCGCCGAATGCCAAGATTATTATTACAGATGGAAAGACGATGATGCTTAATAACGTGGGGGACAAATAGAGTGACTAGCGGTGGCGGAAAGGGAGCAGCGGCGGGGTGTTGTGGGATTTGTAGTTGACCTTTGGGTATTCATGATCAACTTACCCGGTGCTTTGTTTTTGCTTGTGGCATTGCCAGTATCGGCGTTTTGTCAGTCCGGCGAAAAGGATAGCTTTTCGTTGGTGATCGTCAGCGACCAACATCAGGTGATCATCGGGGCGACTGTGAAGATGTTGAAGAATGGAAAGCTCGCGGGGAGTGCTGTGGCGGGAGAAGATGGGCGGGCGGTTTTCGATCATTTGAGTAAAGGGGCATATACTTTTTTGGTCTCCAGTACGGGATATCAGCCAAAGATGACGCATGAATACCGATTGCCGGGAGCAGAACCGGATACGGTGAGCCTGGGATTGCTTGCTGTGATCATGCAGGAAGCCACGGTGACGGGGCGAACGCTGCCGGTGGAACGAAAAAGGGACCGAACGATCATAAACGTAGATGCATCGCCCAGCAATATAGGATCGACCGTCCTGGAGGTGCTGGAGAGATCGCCGGGGGTGACGGTGGACAGGAACGGTGGGATCACGCTGAACGGCAAGCAGGGCGTTTTGGTCATGATCGACGACAAACCGACATATCTCGGCGGCGACGACCTCAATAACCTGCTGAGCAGTATGAACTCTTCGCAGGTGGCCAAGATAGAATTAATTTCCAACCCGCCAGCCCGGTATGACGCCGCCGGAAGCGCGGGGATCATCAATATCAAGACAAAGAAGAACAGCAACGAAGGGTTAAATGGCAGCTTCACCGCCTCTTACGGTCAGGGCGTTTACCCAAAGAGCAATAACAGCCTGGTACTTAATTATCGGAAGGGGCCGATCAATACGTCATTCAGCTTTAGCAACAGCGACGTCAAATATCTGACGGATCTGTACGCTTACCGCCAGTACTATGACGATAACAAGAACGTCACGGCGATCCTTCAACAGCCGACTGATCTTACCGGTACCGTCGTGAATAATACGGTTACAACAGGCATTGATTATTCGCCATCGGCAGGGACGACGATCGGGCTGGCGCTGACCGGGACGGAAATCGATCGGAACGGTAACAATACCGGGCATGCCAATTGGTTGGGTCCGACAGGAAACCTGGACTCCTCTGTTCTTACCAATAGCAGCAACGCCAATACATTCAGGAACGGCGCGATCAATGTGAATGCGCGGCAGTCGCTGACAAAGGACATAGAGCTACGAATGGACCTCGACTACCTGCACTACCAGATGGATGGGAAGCAGGACTTCGACAACCAACTGCTGACGCCTGGCGGCTATGATTCGATATTCAGGAGTGCGATCCCGACCACGATCGATATTTATTCCGGCAAGGTTGATGGCACAGCTGGAATAGGGGGAGGTGTCACCGTTCAGGCGGGTCTCAAGTTTTCTTCCAGTCATACCGACAATGCCGCCACCTACCAGGATTGGGAGAACCAGGTATGGGTGGCGGATGACACCCGGAGCGACCATTTCGTGTACCAGGAAAACATCCAGGCGGCCTATGGCTCGATCGAGGGTAAATCTCATGCGATCAGCTACCAGGCCGGGGTGCGTTATGAACATACGGCGTATACCGCGCATCAATTCGGGAACAGCCTGCAGCAAGACTCGACCGTGGCGCGCAACTATGGGAGCTTCTTCCCGAGCGGTTATCTCTCCTATCAGCTCGACTCCCTGCATAGCCTCACACTTTCGGTGGGCAGGAGGGTGGACCGGCCGCCGTTTCAAACTTTGAACCCATTCCTGTACATCATCAATAAATATACCTACGCGACCGGCAATCCCTATCTGCTTCCGCAATACAGCTGGAACTTCGAGCTGAGTCATCAATATGGGGAGCTGCTCACTACTACGATAACCTATAGCGTGATCTCCAACTACTTTTCCCAGATCTTCGCGTCCGACTCAACGAAAACGATACTGTACTATTCCCAGGGGAATGTAGGTACGGCAAGCAATTTTGGAGTCTCGGCGAGCCTGAACTTTTCACCGGTGCGGTGGTGGACGGTCCAGCTCGGCGCGTTTTTCAACCACAAACAGTTTCGGGGATTTAATGGGAATAGCTATACCTCGGCTATCAGTCAGCTTAATGTAAATGTCAATAATCAGTTCCCTTTTGGCAAGGGGTATGCCGGCGAACTTTCCGGCTTTTATACGACGCGGGCGCGCAATGATATCCAGGAGCTCCTGTACCCCACGGGGCAGGTGTCCCTGGGGATGAGCAAGGCGGTGTTGAAGAAGAAAGGGACGGTCAAGCTGAGTTTCCGGGATATCTTCTACACGGGCACGATGTCGGGGTTGACGTCTTTTCCCGACGCGTCCGAATACTTTTTGATAAGAAGGGATAGCAGGGTGGTGACGTTGTCGTTCACATACCGTTTTGGGCACTCCTATAAGGTGAAACAGCATGAGGAAGGGGCGACAGAGGAAAAGGAGAGGGTGCAGAATGGGTAGGAGGGGAGGTGGAGGGAGAGGTGATGTGGTTTGGAGAGGGGGAGAGACGACATTTAATGTCAAAACTGCTGTAAATTGTGGTCTATGCGCAACAGGTTATTTTTTTCCCTTCTTCTTTGTTGGATTTGTAGTTCGCTGGTCGCCCAGGAGGCCGGGTCTTTCCGGACTGCCTATGACGACAGCA
>Ga0302218_10000743_pt1 | contig 11188 bp, 9 predicted proteins | sample II_Palsa_E1_1_FD_194567 | JGI IMG/M metagenome (GOLD analysis project Ga0302218, IMG submission 194567) | Peat permafrost microbial communities from Stordalen Mire near Abisko, Sweden - II_Palsa_E1_1 | ecosystem: Environmental > Terrestrial > Soil > Palsa > Peat permafrost | place: Sweden... | reverse complement strand
GCTGGAGACGAAAAAAAAGATTGGCTATCTTCCGGAAGCCAACCCCCTCTACCCGGAGATGTACGTCCGTGAATACCTCGGCTTCATCGCCGACATCCATCACCTGACCGGCAAACGCCAACGGATCGAAACAGTGATCGCCCTGGTAGGGCTGACCGTCGAAAGCAAAAAGAAGCTGGGAGAGCTATCAAAGGGATACAAGCAACGGGTCGGTCTCGCAGCCGCCTTACTGCACGAACCGGAAGTACTGATCCTCGACGAACCTACCAGCGGCCTGGACCCGAACCAGATCATCGAGATCCGCGATGTGATCCGGAAGTTGGGAAAAGATAAGACCATCCTTTTCTCCTCGCATATCCTCCAGGAAGTGGAAGCCCTTTGCGACCGGGTGATCATCATCGACAAGGGAAGATTGGTCGCCGACAGCCCGCTCAGTAGGCTTCGCGCCCAAAATGCCGGAACAAATACCGTGCGGGTGGTCTTCCGGGAGACCCCCGAAGCGTCAACGCTGGAACAACTGGACCATGTCAATGGCGTTACCCGAATGCCGGATGGACAATGGGACCTGCAGACAGCGGCGCCGGATGAAGTTAAGAAACAATTGATGGAGCTGGCTTTGCAGAACAATTGGAACATTGTTTCTTTGCAAAGCGAAAACCGAAGCCTGGAAGATATCTTCCGGCAGCTCACCAAACAACAATAGCGGACCAAAAAACTCAAAAAACAATCATGAGCTACATTTCCGACATCCATGCAAGACAGATTCTAGACAGCAGGGGTAATCCAACCATTGAAGTAGACGTCGTAACCGAAAACGATCACCGCGGCCGCGCTTCCGTTCCCAGCGGCGCTTCCACCGGCATCCACGAAGCCGTTGAATTACGCGACGGCGACAAAAAAATGTTTGGTGGTAAAGGAGTATTAAAAGCAGTGGCGAACGTCAACGACATCATCGCCGATCAGCTGATCGGATTCCCGGTCAATGAACAGGCTTCATTGGATGCCCGCCTCATCGATATGGACGGCACCGAAAATAAAGGCAAACTCGGCGCTAACGCCCTGCTGGCCGTCAGCATGGCCGTCGCCAAAGCTGCGGCACAGGAAAGCAAACTTCCCTTATACCGTTACCTGGGCGGTGTCAACGCCACCGTTCTGCCGATCCCGCAAATGAACATCCTCAATGGCGGTGTACACGCCGACAACAAGATCGACTACCAGGAATTCATGATCATACCCGTCGGCGCCGATTCCTTCAGCGAAGCACTGCGCTGGGGAGTCGAGATTTTCCATCAGCTGAAATCCGTGCTGAAGAAGAAAGGCTTTAGCACCAACGTCGGTGATGAAGGCGGTTTCGCCCCCGATATGCAGAGCAATGAAGAAGCGATCGAGACCCTCCTGCAGGCCATCGACGCCGCGGGCTACAAAACGGGCTCTCAGATCGGTATCGGCCTCGACGCCGCCAGCAGCGAAATGTTCAAGGACGGCAAATACAAATTCTACAAAAGCTCCGGCAAAGAGATCAGCAGCGATGAAATGGTCGACTATTGGACCAGCTGGGTCAAAAAATATCCCATCATTTCCATTGAAGATGGTATGGCCGAAGAAGACTGGGACGGCTGGAAGAAACTGACCGACGCCCTTGGTCAAAAAGTACAGTTGGTAGGCGACGACCTATTCGTCACCAATACCAAACTGCTTCAAAAAGGCCTCGATCGGGGCATTGCCAACAGCATCCTGATCAAGGTAAACCAGATCGGAACCATTACGGAGACCATCAACGCCGTACAACTGGCTCAAACTCACGGGTATACAACCGTCATGAGCCACCGTAGCGGGGAGACCGAAGATACCACGATCGCCGACCTGGCCGTCGCGCTGAACTGTGGCCAGATTAAGACCGGCAGCCTCTCCCGGACAGACCGGACCGCCAAATATAACCAGCTCCTCCGCATCGAAGAAGAGCTGAGTGATAGCGGGATTTATCCGAAAGGCCGGATCAAATTCAAAAAATAAATCGTAATTTCCTTTATGAAATTCCTGACCTATATACCTCCGTTCCTGAAGAACAGATACCTGCTGACAACAGCAGGCTTTGTTGTCTGGATTCTATTTTTCGACTCTCGTGACTTGATTACCAGTCACTTCCGTGAAAGGAGCGAGCTGCTGAAACTGGAAGACAGCAAAAAGTACTATGAACAGCAGATCGCCGTGACCAAACGGGAACTGGAACAGCTGAAAACCAATCCCGCCGTCCTGGAAAGATATGCCCGGGAAAAGTTCCTGATGAAAAAGGAAAACGAGGACCTGTTCCGGATCCGTCTCGCCGACCGTTGATTGTCAATCCTTTACACCTAAGGGTACAATTATTCCCCCTGCGGACAATAACGACACCCGAATCCCGTTTTCATAACGGACGGATCACTTTTACTGCTTCGGATTTTTTAGGACATTAAATGGTTTTGCCTATGACACTCTTTACACCGGAGGATCTTTTACGGTATTTGTATAAAGAGTCTTCCCCTGAACTGACCTTAGCGATCGAGGTTGCGCTAAAGGAAGACTGGATGCTGCGGGAGAAACTACAAATTTTGGGTTCTTCTGTCAATAGTTTGGATAAGATCGTCGTTGCCCCTCGGGCGGAGGTCGTTGAACGGGTTCTCAACTATGCCCGGAAGACGGCTGTCCAGGAACACGAATCCATATCGTGACGGAATCTAATGACCAGAGGAGAACGTTATCATTTCGTGCTGGATTATTTCAGCAAACACAATCCAGACGCCGATACGGAATTATTGTATGAAAGCCCATACCAACTTCTGGTATCGGTCATCCTGTCGGCACAATGCACCGATAAACGGGTTAATATGACGACCCCGGCTATTTTTGACAAATATCCGGACGCCGCAACCATGGCCAAAGCGAATTTCGATGACTTGTTCCCGTTTATTCGCAGCATTTCCTATCCCAACAACAAAACGAAACATCTGATCGGCATGGCCCAAATGCTGGTCCATGACTTTGGTGGAAAAGTGCCATTAACCGTCGAAGAACTGGTGCGCCTCCCCGGCGTCGGCCGCAAAACCGCCAACGTCATTACCTCAGTGGTCGATAACCAGCCCAATATGGCCGTCGACACCCACGTCTTTCGGGTCGCTGCCCGTATCGGATTGACCGTAAATGCAAAAACCCCGCTTGCCGCTGAACGGCAACTGCTGCAGTACATTCCCCGTGACCAGGTGCATGTAGCGCATCACTGGCTGATCTTGCACGGCAGGTATGTGTGTGTGGCCAGGAACCCCAAGTGCGCCGAATGCTGTCTAAAACCTGCTTGTAAATACTACGCAAAACATTTTGGGAAGACCAATAACGATAGCGGGAAGGTCTTGGCTAAATAGGTGAGGATTTTGACCTATACGGTCAAAAAGGGGTAGAATACGAGGCAGGCCTTTCACTTTCGGGGCCGATGGTATTCAAGCCCGCGGGCATTGCCGTCGTCTATAACTGATAAGTGGATTTGATCGGTAATGCTTAGGCTGATCTGTATGTTTTTTGCATTTGCATGTTTCAGAACGTTGTTTAGCTGCCCCTGTATGATCCTGAAAAGTAAAATCTCAATTTCCTGGTTCACGTCATTCAGCTTTTCATCAAATACCAGGCTTATGTTTAATGTTTGGCTATTTAGATAACTTTCAAACAATTCCTCGAGAGAATCTTTAAAACCAAAGTCTTTTAGCAGAGACGGTGCCAGTGAATTTGAGAGCGACCTAATCGATGAAAGTTAACTACTGGGAAAGGTTCTTTTGTAGTATTCATGAACTCATTATACAGGATTTGCTTTTGAGCCTCTTCGGGTGGAACGATTTGCAGAATGGTCATGCGCAAAAACTCTTCTTCCGAATACCCGTATTTTTTAATGGCGGCGTCATTGACAAAAATTAAAAGTAAGGAATCCGTATCATACATCCATTGTGGAACATGGCTGCTATCGAATAATTGTCTAAAATTACCTTCACTGGCAAGTAAATCCTCTTTCAAACATTTTATGATAGCCTTGTCATCTGGTGATTCTATATTTTTTATTTCTTTCGACATTATTAAACCGGTATAAAAGTAGATTTCTTCGCTCCCGATCTATTATACAATAAATGAACAATGTTATATCATTCACATATTGTCAGCGATTACAGCACTAAGTTGATGCTGTTTATGTAATAAAACTTAGCTTTATTATGTCCTGAATATGTCATATCCTTTTTGTTCAAGCAAATTCATTCACAATGGCCCCGAAGAGTAATCAGACGGTAGTAAGTTCGAAACTAAAAAAGGCCCCGTCCGGTATTAAAGGTTTTGACGAAATTACTGATGGTGGTTTGCCCAAAGATCGTCCTACGATTATTTGCGGAAACACAGGATCCGGAAAAACAATTATCACTATGGAATTCCTGGTGAAGGGAGCCTTAATGTACAATGAACCGGGAGTCTTTATGTCGTTTGAAGAAACGAAAGAAGAACTCGCAGCCAATATGGAATCTCTTCATTTTGATCTTGCTGGTTTAATCAAACAAAGGAAAATATACGTTGAATATTTAGAGATTGACAAAAGCCAAAATATTGAGGCCGGCAGATACGATCTGGAAGGCTTGTTCGTACGATTGCAAAATGCCATTACCAGCATCGGTGCAAAGCGTGTTGTACTGGATTCTTTAGACGCACTGTTTTACGGACTTGATAATAACGCAATAAGGCCGGAAATCAGGAGGCTATTTAAATGGTTAAAGGGAAAAAAGGTTACCGCGATAATTACTTCCGAAAGCGATAATGGTTTTAGCACAAAGGACGGTTTAGAACAGTATATTGCCGACTGTGTCATTGCCTTGGATAATCGAACAGTCAATCAAACTACGACGCGGCGCTTGAAAATAGTAAAAATGCGGGGTTCTTCTCATGGCATTAATGAATACCCATTCAGTATCGATTTGAATGGGATCTCTGTTTTGCCACTTATGTCACAATTGGCAAATCAAAGTTTATCTACCGTCAGAATTAGCTCCGGCGTTAAAGACCTTGATAGTATGCTGGATGGTAAGGGATTCTTCGAGGGAAGCAGCATACTTGTATCGGGTTCAGCAGGTACAGGTAAAACAAGCCTTGCGATCTCGCTCATTAATGCAACATGCAAAAAGAAAATTCGAGGGTTATATTGTGCTTTTGAGGAATCTTCCTCTCAAATAACGAGAAATATGCGTTCAATTGGTCTTGACATTGATCAGTATATCAAATCAGGCGTATTGAAGATGTATTCATCCAGGCCGACCATACAGAACCTGGAATTACACTTAATTGCAATCCAAAAAATTATTGAGGAGTTCGAGCCTAAAATCATCGTCCTGGATCCGATCACCAATTTAATATCGGAAGGGGTCAACACTGAAATCAGGCAAATGCTGGCACATTTTGTTGATTTTTTGAAAGGCAAGAACATAACTATTCTATTTACTGCGGCTATTACCCTTGAAACAGTTAAAAGCAATCCAAGCGATGAAGGAATTTCGGCAATGGTGGATACATGGATACTGGTGCGGGACATTGAAACAAATAGCGAGCGTAATCGCGGTATTTATATTCTTAAATCGCGGGGGATGAATCATTCCACGCAGGTAAGAGAATTTGTAATAACTGACGATGGTCTCGCGCTTCTGCCGATCTATATAAGCGCTGACGGAATTTTAACGGGTTCCGCTAAACTTGAACATACGCTTCAAAAAGAAGAACAGCATAAATTATTGCAAAATGAAATTAAAGGCAGGACGAGCGAGATTGAAAGAAAGCGCAAAATGATGGAAGAAAATATAGCTTTGCTAAAAACTAAGTTTGAATCTGAAGTAGCAATCTTAAACGAAATTAAAGTTGAAAGCGATTTAGTGGCAGAAAGTTTGGAAAGTGACAAGCTGGAAGTTACGGATCTAAGGAATAAAATCAGAAGTTCCTCTGAAAAATCAAAAAATAGAAATAAGTAAGTTAATAGTACAAAAACCGAAAGAATGTCAGAACTTAAAAGAAAGTTGCCGGATAAATTCCCCCGAAAGCCAGCGAGTGCAGGTGGTCCGGAATATATTCTGCGGTTATTTGTCTCAGGGATATTACAAAACTCCGTGCGCGCCGTTCGAAACATTAACCTGATATGCGAGGGGTACCTGAAAGGTAGCTATAAATTGGAAATTATCGATATTTACCAGCGGCCTGATTTGGCTACGAGCGAGCAAATAATTGTCGTTCCGGTAATGATCATTAAAAGCCCATTACCCGAAAGGAGGATAATCGGCGATCTGTCAAATGTTCAAAAAGTTTTAGAAGTCCTTAATTGCTTATAAGCGCATGGTAAAGGATATCAACCATCTTTTAAAAGAGAATGAGAAGCTAGTTCACGAAAAAGATGAGCTTAATATTAAGCTGAATGAGGCTACTGAGATTATCGAGAGCATTAGGAAAGGTAATATCGATGCCGTCTTTGTTGCAAACAATGGAACTGAGAAAGTCCTTGCGCCAAAGACGGCTGACCAGGCTTACAGGAGATTTATTGAAAATATGTCCGAAGGTGTGATTACCCTCCATAAGGATGGAATAATACTTTACGGTAATTCCAGTTTTGCGAAGATGCTTGATTTACCGATTGAAAGCCTGATCGGCACGAATTTGCGCAAGTATATTCCAATTGAACAATCTGAAACCTTTGAAGTTTTTTTTGGGGAATACCCTCAGCATGATACAAAAGTGGAGCTGTCTTTTTTTGATCTTACTGGGATACGAAGATACTTTAACGTGTCGCTGAATGCTATACATTTGCAGGATTTTATGGCGCTAAATCTTGTATGGAGCGATGTGACGGATCTTAAACGGGCAATCGAAGAACGGATCCTTTCAGAAAATGAGGTAGTCCTTTTAAATAATAAGTTAAATGAGAATATTAATATTCTTAAAGATGCAAATATTGAGCTATCTACGTTTGCCCATATAGCATCACATGATCTGCAGGAGCCACTTAGAAAAATAATGACCTATAGCAAAATGTTAAGAGATGAGTATTATGAGGTCATTGATCAACAGGGACAAAACTACATCAATAAAATGCATAGCGCTTCGGCGCGGATGCGAAATTTGGTTAATGACATCCTTGAATATTCTGAGTTGTCTAAGGATGAAATGTTATTTCGGCCTGTAAAGCTTCAATTAATTATTGAAGAAGTTGTTTCTGACCTTGATATTGTCCTTAAAGAAACAAAGGCAATGATTACAGTAGTTGAAGAATTGCCAATCATTGAGGCCAATCCCGGCCAGATAAGGCAGTTGTTTCAGAATATAATAAGTAATTCTCTGAAATTTATAAAACCGGATATTTTGCCTCAAATAAGTATTTCTTACACAATTGCATTTGGAAGGCAAATTGGTGAAATTGACGAAGGCATCCTGGATACAAAGTTTTGCATAATATATATTAAGGATAATGGAATTGGCTTTAATCCGGCATATGCCAGTAAGATATTTACTATTTTCCAAAGACTCCATAATAATACTTTGTACGAGGGGACCGGGATCGGATTGGCAATTTGTAAAAGAATAGTTGAAAAACATCATGGTTTGATAATCGCAGAAAGTAAACCTGGTGAAGGGGCATTATTTACAATTACACTCCCGCTTTTTCAGGAAAAGTCCGTCCTTAATGAGGGGGCCGCGCTTTTGCCTTGATCACGGAGCGCAACAATGCCTCTTTCTCTTTTTCTTCTTCGCAGATGGCGGCGCGGGAGGCTTGGTGCCGGCTCCTTCATCTACTCCCATCGCCTGATAGACCGTCTCCTGGATCCGGCCCCGGATATTCAGCGCCGATAGCTTAGGGTTATTCTCCACCGGGTTCACCCGGTTCGATAGGAAAATAAAGATCAGATCGTATTTCGGATCGACCCACACGCAAGTCCCCGTAAACCCGGTATGACCAAATGTCTCCGGCGAAGCAGACAGACAGGGATAAGGCTGTTTCCCTGGTAAATTTTCGATCTCCCGCTTTGCGTTGTCCTTTTCCGGTTTGTCGAACCCCAAACCCCGTCGGCTGATATCGCTGTGATAGGCCGTGAAAAAGTCGATCGTTGACTTCTTCAGATAAGTCCGTCCATTAAAGCTGCCTCCGTCAAGCAGCATCTGCTCGAGGATGGCAAGGTCATAGGCATCACTAAATAACCCCGCATGGCCCGCCACCCCGCCAAACATGGCCGACCCCGGATCGTGTACGTCACCCCGCAATAGCTGATGCCGGAAGACGGGCTCCGCCGCGGTCGGCGCGATCCGGCCCAATGGGAACCGCTGCCGTGGCAGAAACCCGGTAGAGCTCATACCGAGCGGATCGTAATAAGTCTTCTTCACAAATTCATCCAGCGTCATCCCGGTGATCGCTTCCACGACCTCCCCCATGTAAATAAAATCATTGTCACTGTAGACATATTTCTTCGGACCCAGCGCACTTTGCACAACCCGCAGGTTCATCGTATCCTTCCAGTCGTTGCGCAGGTATACGTTTTCCGCTACCCTGACCCCATGCAGACTGTCCGGTTGATTCGTAAATACCCCCGGCAGTGGATTCTGATCCTTACTGCTGTCGACGACTTCCTTGTAGAACACGACATCGGGAACAAGCCCCGCCTGATGCAGCAGGATGTCCCAGATCGTCAGCGGCGCCTTATCCGATCCCCGCACCCAGGGGAGATAATCCCCGAGCGTCTTTTGCAGATCGAGCCGGCCTTCGTCATATAGTTTCATCGTCGCCATCGTGGTCGCACAGATCTTCGTACAGGACGCCATGTCATATAGGGTCTCCGTATAAACAGGTTCTTTTCGCTCGTACGTCATATTTCCGAACGCCTTTTCATAGGCCACCTTCCCGTCCTTCGCGACCAGCACCACGCAACCAGGCGCAGCCTGTTTCCCGATCGCTTCTTCGCAGATGGCGTCGATCTTGTTCAATTGCACCGGGTCCATTCCCACCGTCAAAGCGTCGGCCGCCGGGAGTGCCCGGTAAGGTCCCATGATGCCCGCGCCGGCCCGGTATTCGGCACAAACCGTGACCGGAAGATGCCCCCTTGCAGTGAATTTGCCGTTGAGCAGATCGGCTGCACTTTGCTGCGTGATCGAGTCATCCTCATAACAGGCAACCAATACTTTCGACTGACAGCTGTTGCGGATGGCATAAGGATTACCGAAAACCATGGTGATGCATCTTTCCCTCGCCTCCAGCCTGCCCAACAGCCATGCCGCCGGGTCGCTGATCAGGAAATTATGTGCGGGATACCGTGCATAATTGTGAAGCCCGATTACAACGGCATCGTATCGGTCGCTGAGGAGCTCGAAGGCGGCAACCGCTTTGGCGCTATCGAGGTTGTAGTCGAACAAATAAACATCCGCTCCATAGTCTTCCCGCATCCGCCCGCTGAAGGCATTCTCGGCGGTCAACCCCATTCCGACATAGGCGATCCGTTTCTTCTTTACGAACAACGGAAAGATCGCCGAATCCCGGTTCTGCAAAAGGGTCAGCGCATTTTTTGCCACCTCCCGGCGCATCTCGCTCACCCCTTCATTGAGGTCCGCCGTCAGATGAATGATATTGACGGGCCGCCATTCGGCCAGCCCATAGGCATATTTGGCCGCGAGCACCCGCTTTACCCGCGCATCGATAGCTGCCCAGCGTAATTTTTTCTCCCGGATCGCCATCTTGATCTTTTCAAGACTTAGTGCCACATCACCAGGGAGACACAATAGGTCATTTCCCGCGATAAGCGACTGAACGGCCGCGTCACCGTCAGGATAGAATTTGGTCACCCCTTTCATCTCCAACGCGTCCGTAAAGCTGATCCCCTGATAATGCAGTTGCTTGCGTAGCAGCCTGGTGACAGTCTCATAAGATAGCGAGGTTGCCCGGTTTGGCGTTTTGTCAATCGCGGGGACATAAAGATGCGCGATCATCACACTCGCCACGCCGGCCTTAAATAGTTGCCGAAACGGATACAATTCCAACGAATCCAGATGCCGCCTGTCTTTGTTGATGACCGGCAGATCGAGATGCGAGTCGACGGCTACATCCCCATGCCCCGGAAAATGTTTGGCGCAAGCCATCACTCCCATATCCTGCAACCCCCGCATATACTGGATGCCGAACTCCGCGACCTTCTGTTTGTCCTCACCAAACGAGCGGTCGTTAATGACAGGGTTGTCGGGATTATTGTTTATATCGACAACGGGTGCATAGTTGACCTGAATGCCTATCCGCTTACACTGCCCGCCGACGAGCCGCCCATACCGGTAGATCAGCCCGGTGTCCGAAGCCGCACCCAGCATCATCTGGCGGGGCAACCCCTGGACACTGTCCATACGCATTCCCAGACCGTTCTCGGCGTCGATACAAAACAGGATCGGTGTCTTTGCAATACCCTGTAAATGATTGATCCGCCCCGCCTGGGCAACCGGATCACCCTGAAAAGTGCAGATACCCCCGACGTTGTACTTCCTGACCGCATCCTCGGCGATCGAATCATAGAACAACGCCCGGTGCGTTGCCGGGTCGATCCCCGACAGCCGGATGACCATCAGTTGGGTGATTTTTTCCTCCGGAGTGAGACCTCGGAATACGCTGTCTACCCAGGCGTCAGCGGAAAGTGCGGTAGATCTTTGGGCATGGATGCGGGTGATGCCCGTCGTCACGAGCAGGAGCAACAAGACGAGTTTTCTCATTTCGGCGTAAATTGCACACAAAATAAGCCAGAATTGCCAGACATCATTCATTTATTGCCCGATAACATCGCCAATCAAATCGCGGCGGGCGAAGTGATCCAACGACCGGCCAGCGCCGTGAAAGAATTGCTGGAGAATGCGGTGGATTCAGGCGCCTCCGATATCCGGTTGTTTGTACAGGATGCCGGAAAATCCCTGATCCAGGTGATCGATAACGGGATGGGGATGAGCGAAGCAGACGCCCGACTGGCTTTCGAACGACATGCAACCTCCAAGATAAAACATATCGACGATCTCTTCCATATCCGCACGATGGGCTTTCGCGGCGAGGCCCTGGCCTCCATTGCTGCAGTTGCCCAGGTCGAACTCAGGACAAGACGCCCCGAAGACGAAGCCGGCACTTGCGTCGCGATCGAGA
>Ga0302218_10000737_pt1 | contig 11241 bp, 9 predicted proteins | sample II_Palsa_E1_1_FD_194567 | JGI IMG/M metagenome (GOLD analysis project Ga0302218, IMG submission 194567) | Peat permafrost microbial communities from Stordalen Mire near Abisko, Sweden - II_Palsa_E1_1 | ecosystem: Environmental > Terrestrial > Soil > Palsa > Peat permafrost | place: Sweden... | reverse complement strand
CACCTGCGATCACCACATCCACTACATCATTTTTGATCAACCTCGCACCATAAAATATCGCGTTAGCCGATGATGAACAAGCAGTACTAACCGTAGTCATAAAATCGCTGATACCTAATTTATCAGCTACTAACTCGGTCATACTGCCACATTCATGGTCGAATATGTCCCGTAGTTTGCCTTTGCTGTTATCAGCCAGAAACTTAACAAAAAAATCTTCGCTTTTGTCCATCCCGCCAACCGAGTTTGCCGATACAAAACCAGTGCGTAAGTTATTTATATTGGGGATATTGGCATCATCTAAAGCCTCTTTTGCTGCAATCGCGCTTAGTAAAGTAGTGCGACTAATATTTGCGGGTAGGTCTGCAAGAACGGCTAGTTCATCATTGCTCAATTTTACTTCGGCAACAGGTAGTTGCTTGCGGTAAATGGTATCCATCATTGTAATATCGCCCATGCCAGCATGCTCACTTTTAAGCGAAACCAAGTTCTCGGCGACATTATTGCCGATGGCCGAAATTGCACCAACACCTGCTATGTAAACTGATGAACTCATATGTTTATCTGTTGTTATCTAATCTACCAATGATTTGTATCTTCACCCTCTTTCCGCCGCAGGCGAAGAGAGGGTCGACAAGCGCAGCGATGTCGGGGTGAGTCAACAGCTATGCATTGGCGCTAATGCCTCTCCAATATTACTCACCCGGTCTTTGCTTCGCTCGACCTGCCCTCTCTTCCGCAAGCGGGAAAGAGGACTGTGGAACTACAAAATCATATTATTATTTATTAAAAATATCACCCATTCTCTCAGCCGAAAAGATAATGGCTTTATCCGTCTTTTTCTTTTCAACCAAAAACAAAACTGCTTTATAATCTTGTTCAAAAACATCCACCCAGCCGCAAATACAGGCTTGCATAATGTTTTTATCCAGTAAATAACCTACTTGTTGTGCTATGAACTGGGTATCAAACTCAGGCTGAATGTAAAAAGCCTGTTCGCCTTTAAAATGATTGCGGATACAAATTTCGCCAATCACAATATTCGGCAAGGTATACACAAATAGCGATGGACTTGCTACATCCTTTATACTCTCCCAATATTTAACATCATCATCTAAACTGCTATTGGCATTTGCCAGTATAACCCCGATATCTTCGGGCTGATATTCAGTCTTATTAAAAGTGTCTTTCAATAAAAACTCAGCTGCTAACCATCCAAGCTTGCTTAAATTATCCATTTTGTAAAACTTCGGATAAGTTAACTGCAAATGCTGATAGGCTGCCAACAGTAAACCCGATAGATCACTTTCATGAGCGAAAATATTAATACCATCTTTAGCTACGATGCCATTATTTATCGAACAAAAACCAGTTATATATTTTTCGGTGAGCAATTTGATATTGTTAGATGCCAAAGATATTATTTATTCAATTTGTCATTCCGACCGGAGGGAGAAATCTTCTGCGATATTCAAGGCGAATATGCTTGTTTTAGAAGATTTCTCTCTCCGGTCGAAATGACAATGGTTTTTTATTGTTATTTGCCAAAAATCACCGCAGCATTACAACCGCCAAAACCCGATGCGGTTTTTAAAAAGTTATTTGCTTTAAGGCGCATAGAGGCAGCGCAAACATTAACCTTTTCAGGGTCGGCAGCTTCCGTAAAGCCTATGGTTGGAATTATTAGTGCTTGTTTTAATGATTGGATGGATATAATGGATTCTATCAACCCTGCCGCGCCTAAGGTATGGCCATAAAAGCCTTTCAAACTATTTACCGGAGCTTTTTGCAAGGCTGATATAGCTATTGCATTTGCTTCCATTTCGTCGTTATAAACTGTTGCTGTACCGTGTGCAGATATAAAATCAATGTCAGCAGGTGTAAAATTAGCTTCTTGTAAGGCATTCTTTATAGCCCCAGCCAACTCCTGCCCGGTACGTGACGGACCCGAAATATGGTTGGCATCATTACTTACCGAACCACCTTTTACCTTTATATTTTGCGCGTATTTGTGATTTGTAGATAGAATAATAGTGCCCGCGCCTTCACCCAAATTTAAACCATCATGTTCCTTATCGAATGGTTTGCATGGGCCCACACTTAATGCCTGGAAGGATTGGAAACCCGACATGATAAATTTTGAGATCACATCCGCACCGGCTACCACAGCATTTTCATATTGATTTGATCGTAATAACCTCGCTGCAGTTATCACACCCAAAACGCCCGAAATACAAGCGTTTGAAACTACGATCGGTTGATTTTGAAATCCAAAGTGTTCAGCTACAAGTTTTGCAGAGGTAGATAGAGAAATTCTTTCTTTCAACTCATCGGTAATAGCTTCATGTTCAAGCAGACTGATGTTTCCTTTGGTTGAGGATATGATCAGTACTGTTTTTTTATCCCGAACATCAACCCCGCTGCCATTTAATGCATCGGCAATAGAAGTAATTAGCAACTGCTCAAATTTGGTATAATTATGTTCGTCGGCTTTGACAAAAGTTTCGCCTTTATCAAATAGTGAAGCAAAAAAGGGTAGGGGAGATATGGCAACATCAGTATGTTGTTTCACACCTGATTTATTCTGCCTTAGCTTCGCGAAATTTTCGGCAGTAGTTTTTCCTAATGGCGATAAAACATTATCGGCAACAACAAAAACTTCAGGCTCGCTTATTTCATTTATATTGCTCATTCACTAATCAATTGCTTCTATAAATTATAACCCGGCAAAAGCATTTATGTGGTTGGTGCTTTCTAAAAACTCTTTAATTTTTTTAGCTTCTTTATATTTAGGCTGATCCTCAATAAATTTAGGGAAGATCTCGCGCACGGTATCATATAATGAACGAGATAATGATGACAACCGATCCTGACATTCCAGATAATCTATCGCTTGCAAAATGGTCATCAATTGTATGGCTAATACCTCAAAGGAGTTATCAACTACCCGTTTAGTCATCAGCGCGGCATTACAGCCCATGCTTACAATATCCTGATTATCATTATTATTAGGGATGCTGTGTACATACATCGGGAAGGATAGTGTCTGGTTCTCCGCAACTGTTGATGTCGCGGTAAACTGCATGCCCTGCATCCCGAAATTAAACCCTAGCACGCCCAAGTTTACAAATGGAGGTAGTTTTTGGTTCAATTTGCTGTTAAGCAGATAGTTCAATTGTCTTTCTGACAACATTGACAGCTTGGTGATGGCAGTTTTTAGCTTATCCATTTCCAGCGAAACATAATCCCCGTGGAAATTTCCGCCGTGGAAAATATTATGATTTAAATGGTCGATAACCGGGTTATCATTAACCGAATTTAATTCATTAACCAATACCTCTTCAGCCTGTACTATGGTATCGAATATCGGCCCTAAAACCTGTGTTACGCAACGTAGTGAGTAATATTCTTGTACTTTATCTTCAAAAACTTCCTGGTCCAGGTTATCGGGGTTATACAAATGTTCCGACCTATCGCGGATCATTTTGCTATCCTTCAAAATATCGCGCATCAACGAAGCGATCTTATTCTGCCCCTTATGGCGTTTAACCGCGTTCAGTTCCTGCGAATAATGATCGTCAAATGCTTCAACAATTTCGTTGATCATAGATGAAAACATCAGCGACCAGTTCAATAGCTTCCTAGCCTGGATGATGTTCAGCATGCCAATACCCGTCATAGCCGAAGTACCGTTCAACACCGCCAAACCTTCGCGAATATGGATAGAAAGCGGTTTTATATTAAAGCGGTTAAATATGTCGATAGTTGGATGAACTTCACCCTCAAAAATCACCTCGCCCTCGCCAATTAAAACAAGGCCTAAATGAGCAAGCTGCACCAAATCACCGCTGGCGCCTACGCCACCATGCTCATATATACACGGACTGATATTTTTATTAATGAGTTCCTTCAACAACTCCACCAAGTCCAAATGCACACCCGAATAGGCCAGCATAAAGCTGTTCAATCGGGCAACCATTAAAGCTTTGGATAGTTCGGCGCTCATCAACTTACCACTGCCGGATGAGTGGCTGCGGATAAGGTTATATTGCAATTGGAGTATGTTTTCCTCGTTTACCTTGTATTGCGCCATCGGCCCAAAACCGGTATTGATGCCATAAATGAGTTTGTTAGACGAGAACTGTTGCAGGAATTCAAAATTGGTTTTAACCTTTTCTAAAGCGGCCTCGTTAAGGGCTACTTCCTGGTGTTTATAAAGTATTTCAGCGAAATTTTCTAGAGTAAGGGTGCTTTGTCCAACAAGTATCACGGGCAAAATATTTTTTAAAAAACGAAATTTATTAAGGGGTAAATGTATAAAATATCTGCCGTTTAAATGTAAGACTTACGAAGTTTTGGAAACTTCGTAAGTCTTAAGTAATTCATATACGTTATTGTTGAAAATTGAACCACCTGTGCAAAATACCGTGGTGCATAAAGGTTTCTGCGGGAGTAAAACCTGCTTTTACCAGTACATTTTTTGAGCTGGAATTATCATCAGCAGCAATACCATAAATTGGGTTTAGTTTAAGCTGATTGATGCCATAATCCAGGCATGCTTTAGCTGCTTCTGTGGCGTAGCCTTTGCCCCAGTATTTCGGGATCATCCGGTAACCAAGATCATAGTAATTGATATGCCCGTTAACGGTTTCATTAATGAATTTGAAACCCGTCCAACCAATAAAGTTGTTCGTTTCTTTTTCAATCATCGCCCATCTCCCAATACCATGATCAATATATTGCAGGCGAATAAATTCGATTCTGCCCGGACTTTCCTCCCGGGTTTTTATGGGTTGATTTCCTAAATATTGATGCACCAGCGCATCAGATTCAAGCTCAAACATCCCATCAATATCCTCCGGAATGACCTCGCGTATAACGAGGCGTTCTGTTTCGATAAGTATCTCCATTTAAATTAATTCCGCTTATCTACAAACTTAATTGCTTTACGGCTGGCCTCGCTAAACTGCATTTTTTGAATAGCCTCGGCAGTCACATACTTAATATGCGGACTAACCCGCAACCTCGCCTGTAAATAAGCCCTGATGCGGTGATCACATTCCTCACTTATTTCAGATGGCACAATATAGATCAGCACCTGGTCCAATCCTATTTCATTGGATGAAACCTCAATCACAAAATCCAGTATCTCCTCACGTTCATTCAACAAATCAAACAGGGCAGGAGGGTACAAGGTGGTACCCTTAAATTTGATCATCTGCTTTTTACGACCCATAATGGATGACAAGCGCAAACTCGTCCTGCCGCAGGCACATGGCTCATCAAAATACATGCACATATCGCCGGTTTTATAGCGTAGTAATGGTATGCCTTCAACACCGAGGGTGGTAATAGTTACTTCGCCGGGTGTGCCGGGCGCGACTTGCTGGTTATTTTCGTCCAGTAATTCTACAATAACCAAATCAGGCTGGTAGTGGCCGCCTTTGCCCTCGCCGCATTCCGTAAACGCGGTTTGCATTTCGGTAGAGGCATAGGTAGAGTATAATTTTATATCCCAGGCCTCGGTTATCTTTCTACCTAAAATATTCAGCGAGAAATCGGTATTGCGGATATTCTCCCCAATACAAATCGCTTTTTTTACTGAAGTTTCATTTATATCGATGCCGGTATCTTTGGCATACTGTATCAGTTTCAAAATAAACGATGGCACAGCTACAATAGCCGTAGGTTTTAACCGCTTAATGGTTTCCCATTGTAACGATGGCACGCCCGGACCCAAACGGATAATCCCCGCGCCTAATTTTCGGATGCCTAAATAATAAGCGATCCCAGCCATAAACTGCCTGTCGAGCGTAAGCATCAACTGGTAGGTATCATCTTTTGAGCCATCGGCACAGCTAAAAGAACTATACTCATTATATGCTAAACGCTGCAAATCATTCTCTGTAAGGGCGATGGTTACAGGGCTACCCAACGTACCCGATGTGGAGGTATATTCAATAACATCTTCAGCAGGCACACATAAAAAATCGTTATTGTGTTGCTGCAAATCGTCTTTTGTTGTGGTGGGGATAGAAGCCAGATCAGCAACCGTTTTTACAGCTGATATATCAATACGATGCTTCGCGAAAAGCTCCCTGTAAAAAGGTGATTTTTTAGATAGATAAACTAATAGCTCCTGTAATTTTTGCTCCTGCATTGCGGTTTGCTTATCTGTCTGTTTATCTTTTTCCTCTATAAATGTCATTATTTCTCAATAATTGCTGCTATACTATTATTTATGGGTGATCAGGCGTAATATTCAAACGCATATCAGCCCAAATTTAGTAAAATTGCCGTTAGTGATTACATGTTGAAACATCCACACCCGCAATTTGTAACGTATATACTTTAAAATGCTCATAATGTTTAAAAAGGTTTTCATTTACATTCCGCTGCTTTGCTTCGCGATAGTTACGCAAGCACAAACTAAACATCGTTATAAAGATATTATATACCAGGGGGTTAGTATCGAAAAAGATCAAAGCTATAACCCTTCGGCATCAAAAGATGATGAAAAAGCCTATCTGTTTGATCTTTATCGCCCAACAGGTGATGATGCTAAACATCGCCCACTAATTATTTGGATGCATGGCGGTGGTTTTAAATTTGGTTCAAAGTCGGCAGAGGGCGTTGAACTGTGGAGCAAAACCTTTGCCCAGCGCGGCTACGTTTGCGCGAATATTAACTATCGCCTGAGCAAAAAAAATCCTTTATTCCATTTTGACGAACTGCAAAAAAGTAGCTATTACGCTGTGCAGGATGCCAAAACCGCTATTGCTTACTTTACCCTTAATGCCAAAAGATATGGCATCGACCCCGATAAAATTATTCTGGCCGGAAACTCAGCAGGAGGGATCATAGCCCTGCAAGCTGCTTACGCTACCAACGCCGAACTGGCTGATATGGCAAAAATAACAGGCGATAGCACAGCGGTTAACTATCCGCACAACCGTGCGCATGTTGCGGCAGTTATCAACTTCTGGGGCGCTATTTACAACCTCAATTGGCTTAAAAATGTAAAAGTGCCTATTGTTACCTGTTTGGGCAGCGAGGATGGCTTGGTATCGCCAACACACAAAAGCGCGCCTTTATATGGTGGTGAGGATATTCATGCCAAGGCAGATTCATTGGGTATCCCCAATGAATTAAAAGTTTTTGAAGGTTACTCGCATGAGTTGCAAAAGCACTTTGATCCCCTGTTTTCAGGAGGTAAAGGCACTAAGGAGCGGTGGTTGGAAGCTGGACAATTCTCCGCAGATTTCCTGTACAAAAACGTGATTGAGTAAAGCACATAAAACATTATTCATATCTTAATGTTGAATAAATTATCACCTAACGAATTTCAATTTATGAAGTATTTAAAAATCGCTTTGGTTGTTATGTTGCTAATGGGCAGCGTACAGCTTACAAGGGCAAAGGCTGTAGTGTTAACTGCACCAATAACATTATTGCAACGTTTACCACCTCCGCCGCCTCGCCCACCATTACCTTTTGCCCGGAGGCATCATTACTACAGGCATCACCGGAGGCATACACGGATACACATTCACTTGCCACCTCCGCCGCCTCGTCCACCATTGCCAAGATAAAACTGATATAAATAAAATAGATAAGCGGGTAGCCATTAGGTTACCCGCTTTTTTTATCCGTTTTATTTGGTAGGATAGTATAGTGCTTTTAATTGAAAAATAAACTAACTGTTAAGTTTGTTTTAATTTAAAAGAATCTATGTTGATTTTTAATTAGATAGTTACGGAATCTTAACGTTCTGTTTATAATGCATAAGGTAATTTTATATCAAAATAAAAACCTTATGAAAAAACATTACAACACCAAATACATTAACTTTTCGCCCTTGCAGGCAAAGTTAATGGCCGCCACCGGCATTGCATTGGTAATAATAACCAGTGCCTTTTACAGTTGCAAAAAGAATAACAACAACAACAATTCTTCAACTTCAGGTATCAATAAAGTAAACCATGTGGTAGTTATCTACATGGAGAACCATAGTTTTGATAACCTGTACGGCTCATTCGCGGGCGCTAATGGTATATCAAATGCAACCGCTTCCAATACAACACAGGTTGACGGAACAGGCAAGGTTTATGCTGTATTGCCTGGAGTTGTGGGTGTCCCGAATGGCAGCTTGTTTCCGGCAAATTTACCAAACGACATTTTTAATATTGACCAATATGTGCCTAATGATATGATTACCCCGGATGTTACGCACCGTTTTTACCAGGAGCCATTACAAATTGATGGCGGTAAAATGGATAAATATGCTTTTTATAATATTCCCGGCAGTTCTGGCGGTTTATCACAAGGGTATTACCAAACCAGCCAGTTGCCTTTATTGGCCATGGCCGAAAAATATACCCTTTGCGATAATTTTTTCCATAGCGCTTTTGGTGGGTCGTTTTTAAACCACCAGTGGTTAATTGCCGCTGCAAGCCCTACATTCCCCAACGCGCCGGCCGCTGATATTGCAAACCCTACATTATTAGCTAATGGCAATTTAACAGCAGACGGATTTGTAACACCTGCTAATTCTCCTGTAGGTACAAGTGGCGGGTTTGCCGTTAATACCTGCTATTCGGTAAACGCCCCGCATCCGGCAAGCACCGCTGTGGCAAACCTGGTACCTAACCAAACAAACCCTACCATAGGCGATAGGTTAAATGATAAAGGGGTATCATGGGCCTGGTATTCGGGAGGTTGGGACGATGCGCTGGCAGGAAACCCGGATCCAAACTTCCAATTTCACCATCAGCCATTTATATATTATAAAAACTATGCTGACGGCACAGCATTAAAAGCGGCACACCTGAAAGATGAAACTGTATTCATAGCTGCTGCCAGAGCAGGTACCTTGCCTGCTGTTTCCTTTGTAAAACCATTAGGTACCTATAACGAGCACCCGGGTTATTCTGACGTAACAGCAGGAGAAAGCCACGCGCTTGATTTAATAAATGACGTATTAAATGGCCCAAATGGTAAAGACGTTGTAATTATTGTTACTTATGACGAAAATGGTGGTTTCTGGGATCACGTTGCGCCTCCGGTAATTGATGCGTGGGGCCCGGGAACTCGTGTGCCCGCGATCATTATTTCACCGTTTGCAAAAACGAGCTTTGTTGACCATACGCAATATGAAACCGTTAGTATCCTTTCTTTTATCGAACAAAGATGGGGTTTGTCGCCGTTATCAACACGTGATAAAAATGCTAACCCACTTAGCAATGCTTTTAATTTTTAAGCGTTTTCGTAACCTGCAATCGGCAGGCAACAATTTATTGACACAAATAAAGGAGTGGCCGAATGGTACTCCTTTATTCGTTTTTTGAATAACAACTCGGAATGACTAAAGAGTGATTTTACATTAATGAAGAAATTTATTTTTATACCCTTATTGTTGATTTTAATTGCTGGATACACACTCTACTCTTGTAAGCCAGCAACCCATGCTCCTGAAAAAATAATAGCGCAAACATTAGTGGCACAAATTGATAGCCTTACTGTTTGCAAAAATAAACTCCTGGCGGCAGTAGAAGGTGGTAAAGCTGATGTAAATCAATTGCAGCAGCTTTACTTGCAATTAAGACTGGGCTATAAAAAAGTTGAATGGGCCACCGAGTATTTTGACCCTGCAACCTCCCGATTTTTTAACGGGCCGCCCGTGCAGGAGATTGAAATGGCCAGCGGCCAGGTATTTGCTCCTGCCGGCCTTCAGGTTATAGAAGGTTATCTTTTTCCGAAGTACGATATCAGCCAAAAAAAAGAATTAATGACACAGCTTAAGCTATTGCAAAAGGGTTGCGATAAATATAAAAGTCACTTTGCCAATATCGGTATTTTTGACTGGCAGGTATTTGATGCTACCAAACTTGAAGTATTCAGGATATTATCCCTCGGTATTAGCGGTTTTGATAACCCACTCACTTTAAAAAGTTCACAGGAATCGGCTGCAAGCCTTGAAAGCATGAAAACGGTTTTGGCTTTATATGAAGATAGGGAAGGAACGGAAAGTTTGTCGGCAGAATTTGACGGGGCAATAAAATATCTTAAAGCGCATACCAATTTTAATTCGTTTGACAGGGCCGCATTTATAACAGGATATGGTAATGTTATAACAACTAACATAACCAGCCTACGGGAAAAATTAAATATTCGCGAAACTACTTATAACCGTTTGCTGAATATGGATACAAAAACAATGTTTGATAAAGGTGCATTCAATGTAGATGCCTTTAACCCAAATGCTTTTGAACCTGGTCAAACTGCTGTTACAACTGCTAAAAAGATAGCGTTGGGGAAAGCCCTTTTTGCAGATCCTATTCTGTCTGGTACTAATACAAGAAGTTGCCAGTCATGCCATCAGCCCGAAAAGGCATTTACAGACGGGTTCGTAAAAAACACTATTATTGGCAGCAATAAACTGATAAGAAGAAATACGCCTACGCTGATAAACGCGGCCCTGCAACCCGCGCAGTTTGACGATCTGAGGGCCATTACCTTAGAAGACCAGGCGCTAGCCGTAGTGCAAAACAAGGATGAAATGCATGGTTCTATGAAAGTGGCGGCACAACGGCTTTGGCAAAACAAATACTACCGAAAATTATTTACTGACGCTTTTCCTCAAAAAAACAGAACAAGCATTGATACGCTTGAGGTGATGAATGTAATTGGTGCTTATGTACGTACACTTGTTGCCCTTAACAGCCGCTTTGACGAATATATGCGTGGTAATAAAGCCGCAATGAACCAGGAAGAGATTGGTGGTTTTAATTTGTTTATGGGTAAAGCAAAGTGCGCCACCTGCCACTATATGCCACTATTTAGCGGCGCATTCCCGCCAAGATATGTGATAATTGAAAGCGAGGTAATTGGTGTTCCCCAAACTATAGCCGAAACCGCTATTGATACTGATATGGGCAGGTACAATATATTAAAGACTCCTGCTTTTAAGCATGCTTTTAAAATACCCACAGTTCGTAATGCCGAGCTTACGGCACCGTACATGCACAACGGGGTATTTACAACCCTACAGCAAGTAGTGGATTTTTACAACAAAGGCGGTGGTGCAGGTTTAGGGTTAAAAGTAGATAACCAAACCCTTGCTGCCGATAAGCTTAACCTTACCCCAAAGGAGTGTAATGAAGTAATTGCATTTATTAAGACCCTTAACAGTAAAAAACAGGTCGATTAAAACGTTAATCTTATATTAAACCTGTCATTCTG
>Ga0302218_10000732_pt1 | contig 11273 bp, 10 predicted proteins | sample II_Palsa_E1_1_FD_194567 | JGI IMG/M metagenome (GOLD analysis project Ga0302218, IMG submission 194567) | Peat permafrost microbial communities from Stordalen Mire near Abisko, Sweden - II_Palsa_E1_1 | ecosystem: Environmental > Terrestrial > Soil > Palsa > Peat permafrost | place: Sweden... | reverse complement strand
GTGTCTTCGCCAGGAACGGTACCGGCGTGACCCGAAATTTTCTGAACACGTAGTGTAGCCTGGCTCATGGCACTCCCTACACCTTCTCAACCTTGACTAGGAAGCCCTTGAACTCGGGCGTGTAAGCATTGGGATCGATGACTGTCGGAGACAACGAATTAGTCAGTGTCTTCGCAGTCTTGCCTTCGTCCTCGGCGATTCCGCGATATCCCCAGTGAATGGGGATGCCAATCTGATAGGTTTTTTTGCCATCGATCATCATCGCCTTGATGCGCTTGGTAACCATCGCTTTGGCGATGTAATAGCCACGCGCGCTGGAGACTTTTAATTTTTCGCCGCCGATGATGCCCATTTCTTCGGCCATGTCTGCGGAGATTTCGATGAAAGGTTCGGGGACAAGCTGCACGTTCATCGGATTGTTTTTTGTCCAATAGTGGTAGTGCTCGGTGAGCCGATAGGTAGTGCAAATGACGGTGTAGCCGTCTTGCACTGTGCCGTACTTGTCGTCGGGAGTCTTGAAACGTTTCACCACGGGATTGTGCGTTTGCTTGGGGTGCAGTGGATTATCGATGGGACTTTCCATCGGCTCGTAGAACTCAGGGAACGGGCCGTCGGCGAATGCGCTTAGCGGCGCGAAGATGCGGCCCACGCCTTCAGCGTTCATGATGAACGGACCCATGTGGTCTTTCGGTTTCGAGTCAGGCTTAAAATCGGGAACATCGTTGCCAACCCATTTTTGCGACGCTTCGTTCCACCACACCTGACGCCGCGTTGGATCCCACGGCTTTCCGTCCACATCGCATGAGGCTCGGTTGTAAAGGACGCGGCGATTCGCAGGCCAGGACCACGCCCAATTCTGGTGCACGCCCATATTGGAAGGATCGGAAGGATCGCGACGCGCTGTGAGATTCCCGGCTTCCGTGAACGCGCCGGAATAAATCCAGTTGCCGCAGGCGGTCGTGCCGTCGTCTTTGAGCCAGGCAAAGCCGGGCAACTGCTGACCCATTTTAATCTGTTGCTTGGTGGCCGGATCCTCGAGATCAGCAAGTGCTTTGCCGTTAATTTCCTTCAAAACTTCGGAGAGCGACGGGTTCGATGGATCGGTGTAGGCCCAGGTAAGCTTCAAGATCGGATCGGGGAATTTTCCAGGGTCTTTCTTGTAAAGTTCGCGAACCTTCAGAAAAATCTGGGCGACGATGGCTTGATCGAGCCGGCAATCCCCCGGCATCGGAAGCGCGGCGTTTTTCCACTGCAGCCAGCGGGCGGAATTGGTGAACGTGCCATCTTTTTCGGCGAAACCAGCGCAGGGCAACCGGTACACGGTGGTCTGAATTTGCTTCATCTCGTCGGTGGTTATGCCCGGAGACTTCCAGAACTCGCTGGTTTCGTCTTCGTAGATTTCGCCCACCACCAGCCAGTCGGCCTTTTTGAGCGCATCGATATTTTTCCGGGAGTCTGGCCCGATGGCGACACCGTTCATGCCAAAGGCAAAGATGCCTTTGACGATGCCGTTGTACATGTTGTCCCACATCTGTACCCAGGAGAAATTGCGGTCGACCTTCGGCAGATAGTCGAACGCCCAGCCGTTTTGCTTGGTGGCCGCGTCGCCGTAGAAGGCCTTCAGTAAGCTGGCAGCAAACTTCGGCGTGTTGCCGTAATAATTGAAAGAATCCCACGGCGCGGGTTTGGATGGCTTGGGAGTGATGCGCTTCATCCAGTCGTCGAAGGACGTGTCCGCGGGAATGGGAACCTTTAAGTAGCCGGGTAGGTTGTCGAAGATGCCAGCCATATCGGTGGCGCCTTGGATGTTGGAGTGACCGCGGAGAGCGTTGACGCCGCCCCCGGCGCGTCCCACATTGCCCATAATTAGCTGCAGCATCGCCGCGGTGCGAATGATCTGCGTGCCGAAGCTGTGATGTGTCCAGCCGACGGCGTAGATGATCGTGGCAACTTTCTTCGTGTCCCCATCTTTGCGGACCGAGGTAAACAGGTTGGCAGCCTTGATGAATTGCTCCTTGGGAATGCCGGTGATGCGCTCGACCATCTCTGGCGTGTAACGCGAATAGTGCTTTTTCAGAAGTTGATAGACGCACAGCGGATTCTGCAGGGTCAGGTCGTAGTCGACCTTTTCCGGCATGGGCGGGAGCGGAGCGGGCGCAGAACCTTGTCCAGTCTGCATGCCGGCAGCGTTTTTCGGGGGGCTACCGCCGCTGCCGGTGTAATTCCAGGTGGCGCGGTCGTAGGTCTGTTTCTGGGCGTCGAAGCCGGAGAAAACGCCGTCCGTGTCGGCGGGAAGTTTGAAGTCCGGTTTGACGAGAAAAGCAGCGTTCGTGTAGTTGACCAGGTAATCCTTAGCGATGCGATTGTTTTCGATCGCATAGTGAATCATGCCGCCCAGAAAAGCGATATCCGATCCTGCGCGAATCTGGCAGAACAAATCGGCGACCGACGCGGTACGCGTGAAGCGCGGATCTACTACGATCATTTTGGCGTTACGCGTGCGCTTGGCTTCGATGGGCCACTTGAAGCCGCAAGGATGGTTCTCCGCCGGGTTACCGCCCATGATGAGCATCATGTCGGTGTTCTTGATATCGACCCAGCCGTTGGTCATTGCCCCGCGTCCGAACGTTGGTCCCAAACTTGAGACCGTGGGGCCGTGTCAAACTCTGGCCTGATTTTCCAGATGCACGACCCCCAGGGCGCGCATCGACTTTACGACCAGATAGTTGAATTCGTTGGTGTCCGTGCAGCCACCGGTGAAAGCGATGGACTCACAGCGATTCACGGTGTGCCCCGCTGCGTCCTTTTCGATGAAGGCATCGTCACGGGTTTTCTTGACGCGCGTGGCGATTTCGTTCAACGCATCGTCCCACGAGATATCTTCCCAGTCGGTCCCTCCTGGACGGCGGACCTGCGGCTTCACGATGCGCCGTTCGTTCAAAATGTCTTGTTGCAGGGAAGAGCCCTTCGGACAGAGCGTACCGCGGTTGATGGGGTGATCGGGATCGCCCTCGACGTGCACGACTTGCGGCGTAACGTTCTTGGCGCGGTCGCCGATCGTATAGATAATGACGCCGCAGCTTACTGAGCAGTAGGGACACGTGGAGCGGGTTTCATTTGCGCGGGCGATCTTAAGGACGCGTAACTGCGCATAGGCGGGCTGCAGGTCGAAACCAAAGACTGCCGCTGCTGTTCCGCCTACTGCGGTAAGTTTAAAGAAGTCTCGCCGGGAGGGCTTCATCCGTGACCTCTATCCGCGAGCAGATCGAGCGGTCTCGCGACCTTCATTGATAGAACGCTTACAACATTCTGTCAAGTCAACTCGGGTGTTACGCTAAACGACATTGGACCGAAGTGAAAAGCAGACAGATTGCAATTCTCTAGAATGAGCTCGCTGTCTTCGCCACAAACTGCGGTACGTCGCTACAGAAGTGCGGGACCTGGCGTTCCGCATTTCGCAAACCACAGACGCTCGACTAAGGCGATTGGGATGCAATCGAAGCCAACACCAATGTCGCGTAAATTCTCTTGGAATTGGGGCATTGCCCAGTGAGAGATATCTGTCGCGCTACGGCTGAGGACCCGGCCTACGCATTGAGCATTTCTATCGCCGTCAGCGCATAGATGGCGGCCGTGTCGACAATTCTTCTCAGGTCGACGTATTCGTTTGGGCCATGCGCCACGGAGAGCAATCCAGGACCATACGCAAAGGCCGGCATTCCCTGCGCAGCGTAGAAACGAGTCTCTAGCAGTCCGGGGCACATCTCAAAGCGCGGGCCTTCCCCGGTGACGGTGTAGACGCTGCGGGACAATGCTTCGCCGAGCGGACCGCCTTCCTCGCAAGAGGTTGATGTACCTTCCTGCAAGATTTCCCATTCAAGAGGCATACCGTCTTGTTTGCACCGCTCTAAAATGCCTAGCAATCTGATTTTTTCCGCGGTCAGGTCTTCTTCGGGGTTAATCCGGCGATCTATCGTGAACCAGCATTCCTCCGGTACAACGTTGAAGTTTGTGCCGCCACCGCTCTCTGCGCCCAGCATCAGTATGGAGTTAGCGCTTGCTCCGAACCAATATTGAATCTCGTCGTTCTCTGTTCCACTTCGCGCTTCAGTTGCTGCAGTTTTTCAACAAGGGCGTGCATCCTTTCAAAAGCGTTCTCGCCCCGATGTTGCAAACCCACGTGCGCAGGCTTACCAAACACCCGCACCCGTAGGGAAATCGCGCCACGATTCGCATTCCATACAACGCCGCTGGTTGGTTCCGCCAAGAGCATGCCGATGCCGTCCCGGCCAAGCAATCCTTTTCGCGCCAGCCACGCGGTGCCCTCCATTCCGCCCGTTTCTTCATCGGGAACCAGCGTCAATCCAATTCTGCCTTTCAATTCCACCCCGATTTGTTTCAGGGCCCGAATTGCATAGAGCATTGCTACGATTCCGCCTTTCATGTCCGCGGAGCCGCGCCCAAACAAAAAGTGTTCTTTCCGCAACGGCTGAAATTGTGCCGATGTTTGCGGCGGAACAACGTCGTAGTGTCCGTGAAAATAGAGGGCTCGTTCTCCGCTGCCGTGTGAGGCGAGCAGACTCTCGGGAGAATTCTCAGCATCATCTCTCGAAACGCCTAGCCCCAAACGCTCACAATCAAGACCCACTTGCCTCAGGTGGGTCTCCAAAAAATCCACACAAGCGCGATAGTTTCTGCCTGGAGGATTTTCCGTGGGAATAGCCACAAGGTCCGCCAACAGTGCCGCTATCTCGTCCTCACGTTGCCGCAACCACGAAAGAATCGCACCGCTTTGCGCCGTCAGGTCTTTCAAACGTGGGTTCATAGGTTTGCATGCTAGGAATTCGTGCGGGCAGTGCCAAGGTCCATATTGGCAAGCCTTTGCTGAAGCGAATTTTTCGGTGTAAACCCAGCCAGTCTCGATCATTCGCCGCCCGCTCACGAAATCTATCCAAAAGCCAACGCGTGCAAACTATTGCGGCAGCCCCGCTCTACTATCCTGACGTTAGGGCGGGACGCCAGCCGCCATCTGAGATCCTTGCCAGACGGACTGCGCTGCTGACTGGGACAGACCGCCCACCATACTCTGTTTTCACATACCTTAGTTACAATCGCACGAGGCGTCTCAGCCCTGGGAGGCATCGCCAGGGCTCCGTTCAACATCCAGATGACATCCACCCGACACAAGCAGTGTCTTTGCGATCAGATGATTGGACCTGGGGGCAACTCGGAATTATCTGCTAGGTGCTTCCACGAGGACCGGATGGTTGCAGGGTCTGCGGAAGTGATTGAAAGCGAAGAAACTTTGGTTGCGGCGGCCCGCAACCAGCCGAATTGTTTAGTACTGCCTTTTAGCGTGGAGCTGATCCGGCTCGCGGCGTAGGCGGCACCGCGAAGGTCAACGGTCATAAGCGGGCGATTCCGTGCAACCGACCAGTCCGAACTTGGCGACGCGAGTCAACACAAGGGCGTTTGAACACGCGCAGACCACCGTGCCTACCTTAACTCATTCGTGAAAACGCGCCTCCGATAGAGCACTGACGTTTCACAGGACTAATGTTGAGTTCGGTGAACACTGGTCGCTGAGCGCATTGGCCTGAAGGCGACAGTTGAGCCAAGGGTCACTTTGCCGGAAATACGACTATTCGGCCAGGCGACGAGAAGCCCGTTCTAACTAAGCCTCCGCCGCCAGCCTTAGCTGTATCTCGCGCATGACGATCATCAAAACTTCAACTTCTTATTTCGCCTGCGCTAGCCCCGCAACAACTGCGGCAACTTTATCGAGTATCTCGTTCCATCCCTCTAGTTGCCCGCTGTTTTTCGCCTCTTCCATGGTTTCATTTCCAATCATGGTGAGTTTCGTCTGGCCGTTTCCAAAATCCTCAAAAATAACCACGTCGCGCGCATCGTCTATGGCCTCATGTTCAATTCCATACTGTGCAGGCTCAACCTTGTTTCCCTTCGAGTCGGCAAAGTACAGGGAGTAAACGATCTTCTCGTGCAGAACAATTTCGTGGTATTCCCCACCATTCCAGCCCTCCTGCCCATCCGGCGATTTCATGCAGCAGAGAAATTTTCCTCCTACGCGAAAATCGATCTTGCAAAAAGGCGCTGTAAAACCCTTCGGCCCCCACCACTGCATCACATATTTCGGGTTTGTCCACGCTTCCCAAACCAATGCGCGTGGGGCATCAAAAACTCTAGTGATAACCATCCGCTCTTTCTCGTTAACCGTGCTTTTTGTCATCTCTGACCTCCGCTTTTTTCATTTGATTCAAAACCGCATCCAACTTGTCGAAACTCTCTTCCCAGAATCGGCGATAGCTAATCGCCCAGTCGCTGACTGTCTTTATCGCCTCTGGCCTAAGCGTGCAAACGCTCTCTCTTCCACGCTTCGTCTTGATCACAATCCGCGCCCGCACCAGGTAGGCAATATGTTTTGAAATCATCTGCTGCGAGAGTGCAAACGGTTCCGTCAATCCATGCACAGAGGCAGGCCCATGGGAGAGTCGTTCGATCATCGCCCGGCGGGTTGGATCAGACAGAGCCGCAAATGTTGTATCCAACTTATCCACAACCATATGGTAGTGAATTATTCGTGGATGTCAAGTGTGGATTTTGGAGTTCCCGATTTCTGTTTCCTCATCTCTGAACACTGACACCTGCGCTAATTTTTGCTTCCCCATGCGCCGCGTATCGCAGCTGGGTGCATGGTTTAACAAATAGGCGTTCTTGAGCAATTTGTGATTAATCCGACGATTAGAGTGCTACGCAACCTGCGCAGGAGCGCGAGCCGTCAGGGCGGAGGCCCTGGCATCAGGACCGGGGGATGCGGATTGCCGTTGGAACCTGTTCTCGATGTATTGCCGGCTCGTTGGGCAAGTGATCTTTGCCAATTGGCTTGCTACGACCGCCGCGATGAGTGGTAAGTCGCCAATCCACTCATCGCGGAGATTAGTACCGGCTTGTCGGAAGGCATCGATTGCTTCCCACAGCCGGCCTATTTCGGAACTTTCGAAAGATATACTGAGTCGCGCTCCTCGCGATGCCCTACGGTCGGGGCCTCGACGATGTTGCGGTAGTGCGGACCGTCAATTCGGATGGTTGCAGGGTGTTCGGAACTTATTGCGGCAGAATAGTTTCTGGTTGCGGAGGGCAGATTTGAACTGACGACCTTCGGGTTATGAGCGCGTTAACTTAGACATGGCCCGTTGATTCTATGCGACTTAAGCGGTGTTTCCGGGTTTTGAGTTCCTGGCCAGATGTTTCCCACGCACTGAATGAGTGCCGGACACCAAGCGCGGCCAAGATTCGCCTGAGGAGGGCGCTTGTCAGTTGCACGACAATCGTGTACACTTTTTTCGTATGAAGAATATTACCCTCAGTGCGGATGAGCAACTGATTGAGCAAGCGCGCCTGCTGGCCAAATCGCAGCATAAGACGCTTAATGCTATGTTCCGCGAATGGCTGGAACAATTTACGGCCCGAAGCGGCGGCACGCAGGAGTTCGATGCTCTGATGAAACGACTGAAGCATATACAGGCCGGGCGGCGCTTTAGTCGGGACGAGATGAATGAACGGTAGGTTCTTTCTCGATACAAACATCTTCGTATATTCCTTTGACGCAAGTTCACCGAAGAAGTCTACGCAAGCCAGGAAGCTGATTAGAAGTGCAATCGAGACGGGCGGCGGCATTGTCAGCTATCAAGTGGTGCAAGAATTCTTTAACGTTGCACTGCGCCGTTTCTCAAAGCCCATGAGTAGCGTCGACGCAGAACAATATTTGTCGACGACGTTTCGTCCACTCCTTTCGGTGCACTCTTCGCAAGCTTTGTATGGAGAGGCGCTACGAATTGGAGCTAGGTTTCAGTTGCCTTGGTACGATTCGTTGATCGTCGCTTCTGCAATCGAAGGTCAGTGTGGAGTTCTTTACAGTGAAGACTTTCAGGATGGACAGCAGATTGGAAGCGTCACGATCTCCAACCCCTTTGCCTGACAGAAGGAATCCTTGAGAACCGCGAATCGCTGCGTTTAGTGCCGCCCTTTAGGTTGGACTGATCCGACTCGCAGCCTGGGCGGCCCGCGAGGTCAAGGGTCATAGGTGGGCGATTCCATGTAACCGACCAGCCCGAAGTTGGCAAAGCAGGTCAATACAAGCGCGTTTGCACTAGCGTTTCTGAGGACTGATATAGCGAGTCGGTGCGGATGCTTGTTTGCGTTTCGGACCTCTTGGCTTCGCGAGCCATACCATATATGAGCTCGGAGGAGCGCCAGATTGAAAACACGAATCTTGATTGCTTGTCTTTCATTGTGTATTTGCTTTGGTTCAGTATTCGCGGTTTCACAAACATCCTCATTTCAATTCCTGCAAAAGCCTGGACCGTATCCGGTAGGGTTGAAGGTCGTCGATCAGTATGATCACTCCCGCGCCTACCCTGCTTCCTCCAAGAACTTGTCAGAGTCCTCTCTGGGCGATGATGCCCGTCCCCTGCAAACACTGATCTGGTATCCATCGCTGAGAAGCACAGGCAAGCCGATGACGGTTGGCGACTATACCCAGCTAGCCGACACGGAGATCCGCTTCGACGCGCCCCATCCTGAACAGAATCGATGGCGTTCGCTGTTGAAGACTTCGTCCGAGATTCCGTTGTGGGCGGTGCGGGATGCGAGGCCGGCGAAAGGGCATTATCCGGTTCTGATTTACGCCCCCAGCGATTCTTCCGTTTCGTGGGAGAATGCCGATCTTTGTGAGTATCTTGCGAGTTATGGCTACGTCATTCTTGCGAGCCCGTCCATGGGGGTATCCACACGCGACATGACGGACGATCTGGACGGGACCAACGCGCAGGCTCGCGACATCTTGTTTCTCATCACGTATGCCCAAACGCTTCCCGATGCGGATTTATCCCAGGTTGCCGTGGTGAGTTGGAGCTGGGGCGGAGCTTCGAGCCTGTTTGCGGCAGCACGAGACCCCCGCATCGATGCTCTGGTCTCCATGGACGGCAGCATGCGCTATCACCCAGGCCTCATGAGGATGGCGGGCGATGTTCATCCAGAGCAGATGACCATACCGCTTCTTTTCTTCACTGCAGAAGATGCGAACTTTCTTGAAGATCTTGACAAATATTATGATGGTTCCCCGGCAGACATGGTGGGTCCAAACGTTCTGAGCGCCTGGATACACGGCGATCTCCTCACCGTGAATATGCTGGGCATGACACACCCAGAGTTCAGTTCGATGTTTCAACGCAGAGAGAGCGCGCAGCGCTTTACGGAAAATCAGGTAGCCGATTACGGACGGGATGACGCCAACACGAGTCATGCCTGGGTTGCGCTCTACACGTTGAACTTCCTGAATGCCGACCTGAAACACGATGCCTCGGCAAAGGCGTTTCTTGAGAGAACCCCAGCGGAGAATGGCGTTCCGAAACACTTTATGGGCATAACCATTCGTCCCGCGCAGAAAGTACCTCCTACGAAGGACAGGTGACCTCACGATCACGTCCTAGATGACTGCGATCCACGCGCATCGTATAGAACCCTTTCTGGGTGAATGGCAGTTGGACCCAACTTTCGACCCGATGCATCCGGCTCCGATTTTGTCGAGAGAAGAGTCTCAATCGGTAACGAGAAGTTCGGCTTGTAGGAAGTGATTTCCGCGCTTGGCATCGACTCTGGACGAAAGACTCTGCCTAGATCTCATGATGGGACTGGCATGTCGATGCTGACGGCATCAAGAACGTCGCGAGTTCGAGGAGTCGAACTGAAACGACGGGCTGCGGGCAATTAGCGCCAAGGAAACTCCGGCTAATTGGAGGACGCAAAGAGAACCACGAACGAACCGGGCTTTATCTTACCGCGACGTTCCCCGGGGGCCGGTGCGTCAAAGTCTGCTGCGGGCAAGAAGATGTTGTGAGTCTTCAAGTCCAGGCCCATGGTGCGGGCACTTTTCTTGGTGGGGACGGTTTCGACGACACTATATTTATCAGCGGAGTCCTCGTGAACTACAGTGATGGTGCCTTCGCCGTTTGATGCAAACGCGAAGTTTGTCTCCGGGTCGAAAGCATTGGCGTCTACCCCGTCACCGATGGCGGGAGTCGCCACGATCTTTCCGGTGTCGGCGTTAAGGATGGCCATCATTTTGTTGCCGCAGCCGGCAAAGAGGCGGCGAGACTTTCGGTCCATGGCCAAGCCGGACGGTTCTTCGCAAGGAGCCAGGGGCCAACGGTTCAGAACGGTGAGCTTTTGCGGGTCGAACTGCACAAGTTCCGATTTGTCCTCGATGTTCACAAAAATGCTACCCTGGCCATCAGCGACCGCGAATTCCGGCTTGCCACCCAACGCGAGCGTGCCCGCGACGGTGCCGTCGGCCGCGTCGATTGCCGTGGTGTCCTGGCTACGTCCGTTCATGGTGAAGACCCGTTTGGTTTGCTGATCGTAAACGATGGCGTCGGGATTGGTTCCAGCCTTCACGGAGCCCAAAGTCCTGAGCGTCTTCAGGTCGAAGATCGTGACCGTATTTGCGCGACCATTGCTGGTGAATCCGCGGCCGAGATCCGAAGCGATAGCGATGCCGTGAACACCTTGGGTATCAGGAATGTCTCCGGCGACCGCGCCACTGTCGGCGTCGAGAACCACGACGTGGGTCCCGTGCGAAACATAAACGTGACGCGCTGCGCTATCCACCGCGACATAGTCCCATCCCTCGTCGCCACCGACAGCTATAGTCTTGGTCACACGATATCCGTTGGAGCCGGTTCCGGAGGTCGCTGGGTGAGAGCGAACGACGGCGAACGCCAGCCCGGACAAAGTGAGTGAACTGATGACCAACAGAAAAAGCTTGGGGATCTTCATGGTGGTAAATCAACCCTTCTAAGCGAGCAAATTTGTGCGACCCACAAGTTTTACTGAGCGAAAGATAAACAGAGGGTGAATTTCAACAGGCCGAGCCAGAATATCGGCGCAGCCGAAGACGGTCGGATGGTAGGAAAGGGCTTATGATGCACCCATGCGGCTGTTGCTGGTGGAAGACGATCCGAGAATCGCGCGATTCATCGCCAAGGGCTTGCGCGAAAAATCCTATGCGCTCGATGTAGCCAACTCCGGCGAACTAGCTCTTTATCAAACGGCAATCAACACTTACGATTTGGTTATTCTGGACGTAATGATTCCCGCGCCCGACGGTTTCGCGGTCTGCCGGGAACTACGGAAGTCCGGGCATCGCATGCCGATCTTAATGCTTACGGCGCGAGACGCAGTGGAGGATCGAATCG